>Ga0209771_1000300_pt1 | contig 33196 bp, 31 predicted proteins | sample SaaInl59LU_5_DNA_FD_184639 | JGI IMG/M metagenome (GOLD analysis project Ga0209771, IMG submission 184639) | Marine microbial communities from expanding oxygen minimum zones in the Saanich Inlet - ESP_59LU_5_DNA (SPAdes) (version 2) | ecosystem: Environmental > Aquatic > Marine > Intertidal zone... | reverse complement strand
AAAGTCTGTGCCTATCATTATGGATATTATTCGAGCTTTTCACATTCCTATTTTGATGAAAGAAGGGTACGAGGCGGATGATGTAATTGGGACACTTTCGGTAAAAGCCGAAGAGGCTGGTTTTACTACTTATATGATGACTCCTGACAAAGATTTTGGACAATTGGTTACCGATAAAGTGTTTATGTACAAGCCTGCGCGAATGGGGAAACCTGCAGAAATTTTGGGTGTAAAAGAGATTTGCGATAATTTTGAAGTGGAGCATCCCAAGCAGGTAATAGATATTTTGGGTCTTTGGGGAGATGCGGTAGACAATATTCCGGGTATTCCGGGTATTGGAGAAAAAACGGCCAAAAAACTCATAAAGCAATACGGCTCTGTGGAGAATTTAATTGCCAATGCAGAGGATCTAAAGGGAAAACAAAAAGAAAATGTCATCAACTTTGCAGAGCAAGGATTATTATCCAAAAAGTTAGCAACTATTATTTTGGATGTCCCTGTTGAATTTGATGAAAAAGATTTAATCATGTCTGAGCCAGATAAGGATAGAATCATAGAATTATTTAGCGAATTGGAGTTCCGGACTTTGGCCAAAAGAGCTTTTGGTGTAGAGATTCAGAACACGACCACAGAAGGTCAATTGGATATGTTTTCTTCTTCTGCTTCACAAGGAGCAGATACCAGTGAATCGGCCGAAGCGATAGATTTTAAAACGATAGAAACGGTAAAGAATAACTACGAATTAGTAGAATCTGAAGAGAAGAGAAGGGAATTAATAGCGCTGCTTGATTCTCAAAAATCTGTTTGTTTTGATACGGAAACGACTTCACTGGATGCCCTTTTGGCCGAGCTAGTTGGAATCGCTTTTTCATTCAAGAAGGGCGAAGGGTTTTACGTTCCGTTTCCTGAAAGCAGAGAAGAGGCGAAAAAAATTCTGGGAGAGTTTAGACCTGTTTTTGAGAATGATCAGATTGAAAAAATTGGTCATAACTTAAAATATGATTTGGCTGTTGTTCAGAATTATGGTTTAACTATTCGAGGTAAATTATTTGATACCATGATTGCCCATTACCTTATTCAACCAGATATGCGCCATGGGATGGATCTGTTGGCAGAGACCTATTTAGGGTACAAGCCAGTTTCTATCGAAACTTTGATAGGAAAAAAAGGGAAGAACCAAAAGAATATGCGGGAGCTTGATCCTTCAGAAGTGTTTGAGTATGCTTGTGAAGATGCAGATATTACTTTTCAGTTGAAAAAGCTGTTTGAAGAAAAATTGAAAGAAACAAATACTGAAAAGCTGTTTTGGGAAATTGAGATGCCGTTGTTGCCTGTTTTAGAAAAAATGGAAAGGGAAGGGATCAATTTAGACGTAGAAGCGCTGGGCAGTTTTTCAAAAGAGTTGGAGGCAGATTTAGTCGAGCTGGAATCAAAAATAAAGGAACTAGCTGGGTTTTCAGATTTTAATTTAGATTCTCCTAAACAATTGGGTGAAGTGCTATTTGAAAAAATGGAAATAGACGTAAAAGCAAAAAAAACCAAGACTGGGCAGTACTCAACAAGTGAGGATACCCTGAGCAAAATGGTGGGGAAACACGAAATATTTGACAAGATTCTGGAGTATCGGTCACTCAAAAAACTAAAATCAACTTATGTGGATGCGCTTCCGCTTCTTATCGCTGAGGATACCAAAAGAATCCATACCAGTTACATGCAAACCGTAGCAGCAACAGGAAGATTAAGTTCCGTAAATCCCAACCTTCAGAATATTCCAATTAGAACGGAGAAAGGTCGATTTATCAGAAAAGCATTTATTCCAAGAAATGAGAAATTTACTCTTTTGGCAGCGGATTATTCTCAAATTGAGCTGCGTATAATTGCAGCCTTGAGTGGAGATGAGGGAATGATAGAAGCATTTGTGCAAAAACACGATATTCACTCTGCAACAGCCTCCAAAGTGTTTGATGTACCGATGGAAGAGGTGACTAGAGAAATGAGGAGTAAGGCTAAAATGGTGAATTTTGGTATCATCTACGGAATTTCTGCTTTTGGATTGGGGCAAAGATTGTCTATCCCTAGAAAGGAAGCCAAGGAAATAATCGATAGCTATTTTGCTAAATATCCTAAAATTAAATCCTACATGGATGAGGCTATAGTTCAAGCTAAGGCCAACGGTTATGTAGAAACAATGTTAGGGAGAAGAAGAAACTTGAAAGATATAAATTCAAGTAATGCAATAGTGCGTGGTCATGCTGAACGAAACGCAATTAATGCACCAATTCAGGGGACAGCCGCAGACGTGATAAAAATTGCCATGATAAATGTTTTGAAGGAAATGAAGGTGAAGAAATTAAACTCTAGAATGTTGCTTCAAGTTCATGATGAACTCGTTTTTGATGTGGATAAAAACGAGATTGAGGTAATGGAAAAACTAGTGAAAGATAACATGGAGAATGCTGTAAAAATTGTGGTTCCGTTGGAGGTGGAAATGAGTACGGGAGACAATTGGCTGCAAGCCCATTAAAAAAATAGACTGCCGACAAAGTTGGTTGATACATCCAACTATTTGGTTAATTGAAAAAAACAAAGAAACGATGCTTACAAATAACGACATCATGAAAAAGCTAAGAGTAGCTCATAAACTGAGAGATGAGGATATTCTAAAAGTATTGGAGTTAGTTGATTTTAAAATGACTAAACCAGAACTGAACGCTATTTTTCAAAAAGAGGATCATAAGAATTACCAAGAGTGTGGAGATCAATTGCTTCGAAATTTCTTGAATGGTTTAATTATTCACTTGAGAGGGCCAATGCCCAAGAAGAACGAAAACCCAGTTTCGCAAAAGAAGTTTGTAAAACCGCATCCTGGTAAGAAGTAGATGATTTAGTTCATCCAAAAACAATCCTGCCAGTCGGTCAACATGTGGAGTAAAAGCCCAATGCTGATTATTCGCGTTTTTCTCCAAAACAGTCCTAAAGTGTAAGCAGAAATCGCATAACTTGAATGAAGAGGATGAAAATTTAGGCTACAGCGGTTGGTTACAAAAATATCCTCTGCCAATAAATGGTCTAAGTCTACTAGCATGGTCAGTATAAATACGAAAGAAACTATTTTCCAATTTTTCTTGTAAAACACAATCGCAATCAAAATTGGAAGAAGGAAATGCAATCCATAATGAACAAGAAAACGAATAATCTCCATTATTCAGTTTTCCAGAGTGTGTTGCAGGCCGTGCACTTTATCTGAGGGGTCTTGTTGAGCAAAATGCGATAGGTCAAAACGCCTTCTTTGCAAACGTAGCAAGTCATAGAGGGTGACATTCTCTTTCTTTTCTGATAAGCTTTTACCCTACAGTTTGTAGAACAAAACTTTTTTGCTTTTTGAGATTTGATTGAAATTTCTTTTTTACAAAATTGACAAGTAGACATGAAGGGTTTTTTAAATCGAATGTAAGATGAAAAAAAAGATTGTTTTTTGAAAACATAAGAATGAAAAAAAAGTTGAACTCAAGATTTTATTTTTAGTGCTCCTGTTCTTTTTGGTTGAGCTTGAAAGAAATTATCAGATAAAGTTTAGGATGCGAAAAAAATTTGTAAATTAGCCAATATTATAAAAAAAATAAGATGAAAAAAATAGTTATTAGCCTATCCTTAGCCTGTTTAATTGCCTTGTCTAGTTGTGGTAGTAAAGAATATACTTGTACCTGTACATTAACTGACGCAACGCCTACATCACCTCAGCCAACAACCACTACCGAAACAGTCATAACTGGAAAGAAAAAGGATGCTACAACCACATGTGAGACTGGCTCTTATCTGAATGGCTATTCAAAAAATGAGTGTAAAATAAACTAACACACACAAACCCGAGCTCAACGGAAAGCAATATTTCTTGAGTTTGTGATAAAAAAGCTGTATATTGTACCCAAATTAAACCGAATTATTATGAAAAAAATTGTACTAGGGCTGTTAATTGCAACAGCATTCGTAGCGTGTCGTAAGACTTCACCTATGGAAGAATCAGAAAACACTTTAGAAGTGACAGAATCAAATATGGCTGTTATTGGAAAAAGAACTGCTACATGGTGTGGTCCATGTGGATCTTGGGGATTTCCTCAATTTGAGTCGCTAAAAGAATCATATAAAGGAAAAGCTGTATTCATGGCTTGGAAAGATGCTTTTACCACTGTAGAAGGTTCTACTTTATTTACCGAGGTAGGTCCAACATTTAATTTAGGTGGGAGTGTTCCAACTTTCTTTTACAACTTCATTCCAAACGCCAATGACTCGATAATTACAAACCACATAGAATCCGATTACGTAGAAGCGAATGCAAACTATGAAATGGAAGTCTCTGGTGAAAAAGTTATGTTGAAGACAACAACAAAGTTTTTCTCAGAAGTTTCGGGAGAATACTACCTAGCACCTTACATGATTGTAGATGGTATAATAGGTTACCAAAATGGACATGCAGATGGGAATAACACGATTCATCATAATTATGTTGCCAGAATTGCTAAGCCAACTACGGTGAGCTCAATAGAAAATTTTGGTTATCAGTTAACAACAAACGGTGCATCAAGAGGGTATACAATTAATCTTGAGTTCGAGGCTAAAAAAGATGTTTCTTGGAAAACAAAAGATATTTCTTTTGGTTTAGTCATATATAAGAAAGAACCATGGGGCTTACAATTTGTAAATGCTTTCACGAAATAAATCAAGCAAGGAAAACCAAGTAATCTGATATGGATATAAAAAAAGTAGTGTTGTCGATCGCACTTCTAACTTGTATGTTGGAAGTGTTTTCGCAAGTAAAATTTGGAGTGAGAGCAGGAGTTGGTTATTACAGAGTTCCTCAATCTTCGACAGGAGCAATTCTATCTAAATATAATTCCATTAAACCCGAAATAGATCAATTGGATTTACAATACGCTAAAACTGATGGAATAGGTTATAATTTTGGTTTGTTTTTAGATTATTCTTTAACGAAGGCGGTTGGTATTCAAATTGAACCCTCTGTGAGTCTAAGGAATTATAATGAAGTTTTGAAAAATTTCTCTGAGAATCAATTAGCTTCCGTAATTTCAGAAAATTATATTTATAATGAATTAATATATTTGGATCTTCCGTTATTATTTAAACTAAATCTTTCACCCAACACTGGAAAGTATGGGAGGAAAAGCTATTTTAGTATATTTGCAGGTCCTCAATTTGGACTCTTCCTAGGAAAAACGGAAAGTAATGTAGTAACAACAAGTGTAACAATCTATGACCAAACAACTGTTAATACTTCAAATTCTGAAAGGCCTGGTAAATTTAATATTGATTACAATACCCTGGATATAGCAGCTGTTGTAGGAGGGATGTATGATTTCGAAAAAGGGTTGAGATTTGGAGCTCGTTATGTGGGCAGCCTGATGCCAGTCACACAAAATATTAATTTTGATTCAATCATCATTCATTTCAATTGACTGTAGGTTATAATTTTATCCCGCAGAAAAGAAGAAAAAGAAGAAGATAATTATACAACAAAAAATAGTAAAGGCCATTGTGAATTCTTGCAATGGCCTTTTTTTGTGTGGCTTGTTTATAAAGAATGTATCTAAGTGCAAAAGAGTTTATTGGTTTTTGGCTCACAATTTAATGGTATTTCTCGCAAGCTCTATAAACTTTAATTGGAAATGAATTAAAATATTCCATATCCCCTATATATAACTGTTCAAAGCAAAATTAGAGACTTAATTATTGATCAAGTCGTTTCCCAACTGAAAAATATATCTCACAAAAAAAGCCTACTAACATTTTTAGTAGGCTTCTGGTATTATCAGTTGATATGATTATCCGTGAATCATTTTATAAATGACTTTGTAGGCTGTTGTGTATTTTCTTAGATAGTCTTCGTTTTCTCCGTAGAAGTAGGGCTTTCCAATTTCAATAATCGCCTTTGCTTCGTCTACTTTCTTTTTGCTGTTTAAGTAATCAGCATATTCAATGAGTGCTAATCTCAAAAACACTTGTTCCATTTCAGACATTTCGTCAAACGGTTTGATTGGTTTCATCGGGCCACCAAAAATGTCTTCAATTTTTTTGTTTTTCTTAGCCAATTCTTTATCAGTCAATTCCTCTTCTTTCGGCATTTCATCTCTCGTGGGGGCTAGTCTTTCAATTTCTGGCATAATTACCTTCAGCATCTTTTTACCTTCGGTAGTGTTTTTTACTTTTAGTTCCAATACTGCAGTAAGTAAATAGGCTCCTTTATCATTTGGATCCATTTTATGGATTTTAGTCATAAGTCCTAACGATTTCTTAGCTGACTTGTATACTTTCGCTTTTCGGTCTTCCAACATGTAGTTTTCAACTTCTTCTGCAACTAACTTTTTTAATTCTTCAAAATGTGTGATGTAATCATCGTAATATTGACCGGCTTTATCTTTTTTGCGGTATTTACCTGCATAGCTCAAAGCATCATTAAATGCTTTTTTAAATTCTTCCACTCCCTCATTAGTTTGTGAAATTCTCAAGCAAGACATGGAGGCATACACATAGATTTCTGGATTATCTTTGAATTTTGGATTCGAAGAAAACTTAATCGCATCATGAGCGCAATCTTGGTACTTTTCTTCTCCGTACATATCTCTAAGCTTTTCGACCATTTTGTCGTCTCTTTGGGCCATCGAATTTCCAAACGTTAATAGCGAGATTCCTAAAAATAATAGTGTCTTTTTCATCTTGTTAATTTTAATAGTAATTTTGCATCTGAGATTCCAATTATAGTGCCAAAAAAGGACTTACTCAATTGCGAGGTCAATAATAACAAATTTATAACAAATGAAGTGGTTATCCAATAGAATATCTTTTCATCGTCATAGTGAATATACAACTATTCTTATATCTACCAAAGTAGAGAAGTGGAAAGAAGGAGTTTTGCTAGCATGGATGGTTTTGTGGTTGTTTGTGGGGGGGGCAATCTTAGGAGTAGCTTTGTCCGAAGATTATTTGAATCGAATTGCGGGAGATACTCCAAAGAGTCAATTGCAATTGTTTTTACTTTTGTTTCTAGTGTTTTGGGGATATTATTTATACAAAATCATCAAAGTATATCTTTGGAGAAAAAAGGGAGTCGAGTATTTGAAATTAAATAAAGAGTCATTAGTCATAAAAAGAGGGTATGGAAAGTTTGGCAAAGCGCACAGCTATTTCTTGACGAACATGAGTTCAATCGAATTATTAGAGCGCTCGGTTCGGTCCTATTCTTGGGTTATGCAAAGTGCATTTTGGGATATAGGCAATGAAAGCTTAGAATTTGAATATCAAGGAAAAAAAATCATTTTTGGTGTGCAGTTAGAAGTCGAGGAGACCAAAAAACTGAGGCAATTTTTGCGAACAGAAATAAGAAAAATTGAGATCGAAAAACGACCTAAGAAAAAATGATTTGGGATTAGTTATATTTTCAAAACTTTCTCGTTTTCATTTGAGTTAAACCAGGAAGAATAGATTATTCTCTGTTAATCTGTTGTTAAGTACTTTGTAGAAAAATAATATTTTTATTAGGTTTGAATCACAATATTTAAGGCGAAATTTACACACAAATACATAAACAAAATACCTATGAAAAATTTAACATTATCATTTAGCTTATTTTTAGTAGCTGCGTTCTCTATGAACTTTATGTCTACAACAAACTTTGAAGATACAGATTTGGCAGGGGCAGAAATTGCCATTGACAAAGACGTGCACGATTACGGAACAATTGCCAAAGGTTCTGATGGTAGTTGTTATTTTACAATTACGAATAATGGAGATGCGCCATTAACCATTACAAGAGCGAAAGGAAGCTGTGGATGTACGGTACCGGATTGGCCAAGAGAACCTATTGCACCAGGACAATCTGCAAAAATGAAGGTGACGTATGATACAAATAGACCTGGACCTATCAACAAATCGGTAACAATTACCTCTAACGCTACTAACGCTCCTACAAAAATCGTGAGAATCAAGGGTAATGTGACTTCGTCTCCGGCTAACTAATCGATTAGTATTCATCTAACAAAATTATTCAAATGAAAAAAATAATAGTATACACAGGTTTGGCAATTGCGGCCTTTGGATTTTCTACTTCTACTTTTGCTCAAGGCACTGAACTTGTTCAAGGAGCAAAATTGTCGCTTGATAAAGAAGTACACGATTACGGAAAAATTAAAAAAGGAGCAGATGGAAGTTGTTACTTCACCATAACGAATATTGGAACAGAACCATTAACTATAACAAATGCAAAAGGTAGTTGTGGATGTACTGTGCCAAGTTGGCCAAAGGAACCAATTATTCCTGGTGAATCTGCGAAAATGAAAGTAACCTATGCCACTAATAGAGTAGGTCCTATCAACAAATCAGTTACGATTACCTCTAATTCGGCTGACGGGAAAGTGAAAATGGTAAAGATCAAAGGAGAGGTGTTAAAGCCTGCGCCAGAAGATGGAGCTCCAGTTATAAAACAAAAGAGTCCGATGTTGAACTAATCGTTCGGCATTACAACCTATAAAAAAACCGTTCTGAGTAATCAGAACGGTTTTTTTTGTTCAATATGTACTTCGGTTTATATCGAAGTAAGAGTGAAAGTGTATGATTCCATAATTAAATTACACAATAGTTTTTTACAAGCTGTATCTACTTTTTCATTTGCTTCAGCTTCGGTACCAGCCTCTACTTTTAGTGTAATGTGTTTTCCGATACGTACGTTTGAGATTTCGTTAAGTCCCAAATTTCCCATACTTTGGGTAACGGCTTTTCCTTGTGGGTCCAAAATCGCCTCAAGTGGCATAATGTCTATTTCTGCTTTAAAATTCATGTTTAGGTAGTTTTTCTAGTCTTGTAATGATAATGTGATGACAAAAGTATATACAAAAGGATAATAAATGGAATGACAGCCAAGATATTTGTAAACAACCCAAAGAGAATTGTTAAAATAACGGTTCCAATCAATAGAATGACTCTGTAAATATTGTCCCCTTCAAGTTTTGTGTTTTTTATTTTTAAGGAGAACATTCGAAAGTTTGATGTCATCAATAGCGACATGATGATAACAAGTGAGGTAAAAATGAATATTCCTTGTTCTGGATGGTAGTTTTTTATGATAAAAAACATTCCCACCCAAAAGAGGGAATTTGCCGGTGTAGCTATTCCCTTAAAATAGTCTGTTTGTTGTGTGTCTACATTGAATTTTGCAAGTCGTAAAGCAGAGAAAACTGGTATCAATACAAACAAAAAGCGCAGCAAAGTCTCATTAGGGTAAAATTCATGTATCATTGCGAAATAAAGAAATCCAGGAGCTACCCCAAAGGTTACCATATCCGCTAAGCTGTCTAGCTGAGCTCCAATTTCGCTTTGTACCTTTAATAAACGAGCCGAAAATCCATCGAGGAAATCCAAAATTGTGGCTATCAGAATGAGCCAAATCCCCAATTCTATATGGGAATAACTTCTATTGACTAGTCCTCTGAGTCCTTGCTCAATAGGGAAAGTAAATTCGATAAAAGATAAAATCGCAAATACTCCACAGACCAAATTAAGTAGCGTAATAAAATTCGGGATGTGTTGTTTGATTTTCATGTATATAAAGATAAGGATTGAATTAGGATTTACAATAAAAAAAAGAAGCAGTCATTCCGTTCTTGAAACGGAACCTGTTAATAAATACAAGTGCTGTAAATTAACAGACCCTGAATCACACTTCGATAAATTCAGTACAAGAGTTCAGGGTGACTCGGTCTTTTTTTTCTTTAATGGCTGAGGCTTTTCGGTTAAGTCACTCTTTTCCGAAGTGTCTGGGACAGGCTTATACATTCTAAATATATTCTAAATAATCGGGGTTCGGATTTGAGCAAATCTGCGGGCTGAGTTTAAATTAATAACAGCGATTTCAAGTATCGAAGCCCAACTAATTCAGATGAATTCCCGATATTTGTACTTCAACACAATTCTTATGACAACAAAAGCAATTCTTGTAATTTTAGATGGTTGGGGGCACGGAAAAAAAGACAGTTCCAATGCTATACATCTCGCTCAAACTCCCTTTGTGGATAGTTTGTACAATAATTACCCAAATACCGAACTTGTTACCTTCGGAGAGGAAGTAGGTTTGCCAGATGGACAAATGGGAAACTCAGAAGTAGGCCATTTGAATATTGGTGCAGGAAGAGTTGTTTATCAGGATTTTGCTAGAATAAACAAGGCGGTAAAAGATAATTCGATTAAAGAGGAAACTGCCTTGAAAGATGCATTTAGCTATGCCAAGAAAGAGGATAAAAATGTTCATTTCATAGGCTTGGTTTCTCCAGGAGGAATTCACTCTCACGAAAATCATTTGTATAAACTATGCGAGATGGCGGAAGAATCGGGAGTGGCTAATAGTTACATTCATGCCTTTACAGATGGGAGAGATTGTGACCCTAAAAGCGGATTGGCTTCATTAAAATCCCTGGAAAGCGAGATTGAAGGAACTTCTACCCAATTGGCTTCGGTGATAGGAAGGTATTACGCTATGGACAGAGATCATCGCTGGGAACGTATCAAATTGGCATACGATCTGTTAACGAAGGGAGAAGGGGAAAAGACAAACGATTTGGAAGTGGCAGTAAGTAATTCTTATGCGAATGATGTAACAGATGAATTTATTAAGCCTGCCGTGAAAACTGATGAACAGGGAACACCCGTAGCTGTAATTGCTCCAGGCGATGTGGTGATTTGTTTTAATTTTAGAACGGATAGATGCAGGCAAATAACTGAAGTTCTCACTCAATCAGATAATCCAGAGTTTGGTATGTCTAAACTAGATTTATATTATGTGACAATGACTCAATACGACAAGCAGTTTAAGAATGTTGAGGTAGTATACACCAAGGATAATTTGAAAATGACGATGGGTGAAACCATCTCTCAAGCCGGACTAAAACAAATACGAATTGCAGAAACTGAGAAGTATCCTCACGTTACTTTTTTCTTTTCGGGAGGAAGAGAAGAGGAGTTTGAAGGGGAATCGAGGATTTTGGTGAATTCACCCACAGTAGCCACTTATGATTTGCAGCCAGAAATGAGCGCTCCGATTGTTACCGAAAAGATTCTGAAAGAAATTGAGAGTCAATCTGCTGATTTTATTTGTTTGAATTATGCAAACACCGACATGGTTGGCCATACCGGGATTCAATCGGCTATTATTAAAGCAGTAGAAAAAGCAGACTCTTGTTTGAAACAAGTAGTGGAATCCGGTTTAAGGAACGACTATAGTTTTGTCATTATCGCTGATCATGGCAATGCAGAATTGAATGTGAATCCTGATGGAAGTCCCAATACTGCCCACACAGTGAATCCCGTTCCTTGTTTTGTGATTGCCAAGGGTGTTTCACAAATTAAACCAGGAAAATTAGGGGATATTGCTCCAACCTTGTTACATTTAATGAATGTTAAACAGCCAAAAGAAATGACAGGAATTAGTTTGGTGGAGAATTAGTAGAAATGAGAATAGCAATTTACGGCAGAGAATTTTCGGATGATTTTATTCCTTACTTTCAATTATTAATTGATGAGTTGGACAGAAATGAGGTTGACTATTTCATTTACTCCAAATTCCACAAAAATGTGGTGAATAAAGGAATAACTTTTGGTCAAGAGGTAAAAGAATACACCAGAAAGACCTATCCGAAGCTTAAATTAGATTTTTTATTTAGCATTGGTGGTGACGGAACTATTCTCGATACCTTGACTAGTATTAAGAAAGGAATTCCGGTGGTAGGGGTTAACTCTGGCAGACTCGGATTTTTATCGAATACAGCAAAAACAGAAATAAAAAAAGTCTTACTTCAGCTTATAAGTAAAGAGTATCGAATAGAAGAAAGGGCGATGCTTTCCCTGGAAACTAAATCAAAGCTTTTTGGTAAATATAATTTTGCATTGAACGAGTTAACGGTTCATAAAAAAGACTCTTCCTCCATGATTACAATACATGTATTTGTGAATGGTATTTTCTTGAATTCGTACTGGGCAGATGGACTTATTATTGCTACACCGACAGGTTCTACAGCTTATTCACTAAGTTGTGGAGGGCCCATTTTGATGCCTAATTCAAATAACTTTGTTATCACTCCCATCGCTCCACACAATCTAAATATTAGACCAATGGTAGTACCAGATGACAGTGTGATTGAATTAAAAGTAGAAGGAAGGGAACAGAAATTTTTGGCAACATTGGATTCTAGGAGTGAGGAGATTTCTACAGTCAATCATTTGGTTGTTACCAAATCTGATTTGAAGATAAATTTGGTTCAATTTCCCAATCAAGATTTTTTTAAAACTATCCGTAACAAACTATTGTGGGGGATGGACAAGAGGAATTAATACTTTATTATTTTTTTTCTGACTAATTCGTTCGATTTAGAGGATAGAAGTAAAAAATAAATGCCGTTTTCGCACTTACTCAAATCAAGAGTCATTTGTTTGTTTTTATGGTAATTGGAATAAATCATTTTTCCTTCTACATTCAATAAAAGGACATTTATCCCTTCCCAGTCTTTAGATTTAGTTTTTACATCAACAGTTATAAAACTGTTTGTTGGATTTGGATAGAAGTTAATTTCTAAGTTGTGTTCTCTCTCTTCAATGCTACTCGGAGGCCCTATTACAACGGTTTTTTTCTTCTTGATAGAATCTGCTAATACAGAGTATAGTTCAATTCCCGAAAATCCATTGTTGGCGGTAAGAAATAAGGTAGTGTCTATGAGTGTGCAGTTAAAAGGGATAGAGCCACCACCATTTGTGTCGATGTTTAGCCTGACTGTTCCCGTGTCGGTACCGTCACTTTTCCACAACTCTGTAGATGATCCACCACCAAAACTTATGGCATCTAAGAATAATCTCCCATTGGCATCGAATAAGAATTTGGAATTGTTCAAGAATCCGTTGTCCAATCCTGGGTTCATATCTTTTACTAAAAAGGTTCCTGAATCGGTTCCGTTTGAACGCCACAATTCCAAACCGTGTGCACTATCTTGAGCATTAAAATAAAGAATTGAGTCAATGACTATTCCTTTAAAGTGATTTACTGGTAATCCATGGAGGTTACCTGGGTAAATGTCTTTCAGGATTCCTGTACTCGATGGAGTACCGTGAGTGATCCATAACTCTCGACCATAATCGATTGGGGTTGTATTGTCTTGATTGAAAATGAGAGTAGTAGAGTCAAGTGCAATCATATAATCATTTCGAGACAAATCTGTTATTTTAATGGTTCCGGAGCTTGTTCCGTTAGATTTCCATAGTGATGTTCGACCTCCTATAAATACTTTGAAATAGAGATGGTTTCCCACTATTGTAGGAGACGTAATATCAGCGCTACCAATTCCTGAGTTGATGTCCTTAACGAGTATCGTGCCAATGTTTGAGCCATTAGTTCTCCACAATTCATCTCCCGAAACCCCATCGTTGCCAATAAAATATAATTGACCGTTAACTTCATTAAAAAAGGGGGGATTTGGCCAAGGAGTTCCATCGTTGGTTCCGGGATTAATATCTTTTAGTAATATAGTACCAGAAACTGTTCCATTTGTTTTCCAAACTTCTTGACCGGATATTCCGTCACTAGCAAGAAAATATAAATCATTTTGGTAAATGGTAAAGCTTCTTGGATGGATAGAATTACCACCTCCGTTGAATGTTTTTATGTGTTGTGTTGTGGCTGCCGTACCTGAACTTTTCCATAGACTTAAATTTCCTGTAGCGAATTCTCTCGTAACAAAAATTAGATTTCCATTCAGATCAACAAAGCTTTCGTCCAAGATAGTTCCAATTGAGGAGAATGTTATAAGAGTATCTGTCCCAGCTAAGGTTCCATCGCTAGTCCATAATTCTGTTCCGGTTCTACAACTGAAAAATAGTTTGTTGTTTACCTCTATAAAATCTCTCAGATTATCTGTGCTTGCACTCCCTGGAGTGAGGTCTTTTACTAACTTAGTTCCGCTTGTTGTTCCGTCACTTTTCCAAAGTTCAAATCCAACTAATCCATTATCAGCTGAGAAAAATAATTCTCCATTTACATTTGTCAGATTTTGAGGGGATGAGGAAACACCAAAACTTTGATTTATATTTTTAACCATGATAGGTGGTTGACCTAATAGACCGTTAGTCCAAAATGAAATAGACAGAAGAACAAAATGAAAATAACGCATTTTTTATGTGGGTTTTTATTTTTTGAGAATAATCGTTCGGTTGCTGCCTAAATCTCTTACTGTTATAGAGCCTGTTGTTTTTTCTGAGATTTTATAGGAATGCGTACCAGAAGAATTCGTTATTTTAATGAGATTGCCTGTCACAGTCCAAGAACCAGATAGTTTGGATTCATTAACATGTAAAACACTGTATTGATTATAGCTCAGAATGAAAAAGATTTCTTCGGTATCTTCTATTTTCCATTGACCAATAAGACTCATCGTCAATTTATTTTCATTTCTCTTTTTCACTATTTCTGGAGGTTCTATACGCGGAACTTCAATAGTCTCCTCAATAATTTCGCTTTCTGCCTCCACTATTTTTTCTTCCATAACAGGGACGTCTTCATAGCTTAATTGATCTTCGTGATATATTCTCGCCTCGTCTTCTTTTGTTGGTACAAAAGGAGGAATAGAATCTCGAGATAGTCCGATAAATAAGTTTCGCCCATAGCTATTGCCTGAGAGAGTCATACTATCTTTGGATAGAAAGTTGACTTTAAACTTTATTTTTTGACTGCCTAAAACTAAAAGAACAGAATCTTTCGCAAACAAAGTAAATGTACCTTCATTTGTTTGTGGGTTTCTTTTAGCTCTGTCTTTCAGGTAAAATGAATTGTTTTGCTCAAAAATAAAAGAAGAGCCTTTTGCTTTCTTACTCTGATCTTTTTTATATCCACCAGGTTTAATCTCCCAAGCTTGTCCTACAAACCAAGAGTGACAAATATTCTTCATTGTTACTTTTCGTTTTATTGGATTTGCTGAGAATCCCGAAATACAAAAACAAGAGAGGCAGAAAGCGATTAAAGTGCTTTTTAATTGAGTACTTTTCATAGAAAGGTATTATGTTTTATAACACCAAAGTTACGAAATTAATGTTCGTGACAGTGAACCTCGTAGTTTATTCCGTTTACGTCAATTCCTTGTGCTTCCAAAGTTTCTAGATCGGAATCACATTTTTCACCTAATTCAACTTCTTCTCCGTCTTTGTCGTAATGACATTCGTGGCATTCTGATTTGTTACAGGAAACTGAAAATACAGAAAGACCTGCAATGATTAAGATTGATTGGATTGTTTTTTTCATGTTATTTTATTTTTTGATTTATGGATAGATTTAAGCTTATGTAAAAGTTCCTTCCCGGGTTTTGAATTCCAAGTGGCTTTATTTCAGAAAGATGATTTATGTAGGAAGTATTGGTAACGTTTCTCGCTCCTATTTTTACTTGACCCTTTAGCTTGGGAGCAGCTATTTTCCAGCTTGCGCCCAAATCTAATAGATTGTATGCCGATGAGTTTATTTCATTCTCAATTACTCTATTTTGGCTACCAAAATAGGTGTTTTGAAGAGCCAGCGAAATAGGCAGTATTTTGAACTTAGACTCAATGTCGTAAGTTAGCAAAGTCATAATTCTGGGCTGAGGTATTTGTGAAATAGCTCTTCCTTTTTCGTCCTCAGCAAATAAATAGGTGAAATTAGTTTCGATGTGTAAATTATGTAAAAAGTGAGGGTGGTAATGAAAAGAAACTTCTCCGCCATAAAAGTAGGTGAGTTCGTTCTGTTCGTAATTTACCACTGGGTAATTATTGATAAATGATTCTGTAAAAGAAAGGAACACATAATTTTGAATAACAGAGATGTATGGATTAACTAAAACACTAACATGATCGTTTTTGTATTCATAAGAAACATCCAGTTGGTTGGCAAATTCTGGCCTCAGTGCAAGCGATCCTATTTCAAACCTTCTGGAAGAATGATGAACTCCATTTGCAAGGCTTTCTATTGGATGAGGAGGGCGATATCCAGAAGAGATATTCAATCGGTAGGCATGCTTATTTTCTGTATAACTAAGTCCCGCGGAGTAATTGATACTTTGGTAATCGAGAGTGAGTTTTTCCTCATTAAGAGAGCCCCGTGAAATAGTAAACTCATTGCGGTCTGCCCTAATTCCAATTTGCGTTTCTAATCTTTTACTCCATTTGGAATGAATCATCGAAAAAAGCCCCACCGAGTTCGACTCTAAATCTTGTAATAATATTTCTTCTGCTCGTTCATTATTCCTGTTGGTTTGGAAATTTCCTTGTGATCCAAGTAGGAATGTATGCTTTTTCCATCGATTCAGGCTCCATAATCCGTTGTAGGAAAAAGTACTTAATTTCATGGCAATTCCCGGAATGGTTACTTTTTCATCGTACTCCTCCAAATTATTAGAAACCAATCCAAAGGTGAATTTCAAGTCACTTTTTTCAAAGAAGAATTTATGATCTGTACTCAAAAAATGAGAGGAATTTACTTGTAATGGAAGCGTTTTTTTTCTTGAAGTTGTTGTTTTGAATAAATCATCTTGGCTTGGCACAGAATCGTGAGTGTGTCCAGGTATTCCCAATTCGTTGTGTACAAAAGTGTACCGAATGTTACCCACCCAATTTTTTTTGTTCATACCCAATGCTGCTTTTATTCCTTGGCCCTTGAATCGGGAATTGAAAACATAATTTTCCGAAGGAACTTGGTAATCCGCATGAGAAGTTTGGTTACCAAATAAGTTGAAACGAATATTTTTTTTCGAAATCTTCATGTGGAATCCATTGGTAACTCCCAAAGAATTAGATTCGAACTGAGAAGTAATTCCTGCTTCAAATTTATTGGATTCTGCGTATTCTTCCTCATGCAAATAGATAACTCCACCCAAAGCATCTGAACCATACAGTAGGGAAGAAGCACCTTTTATAACTTCAACTTTTTCAATCCCCAAGGCATCTACACCAATTCCGTGGTCACCGCCCCATTGTTGGTTTTCAATTTTTAGGCCGTTGAGGTAAGTGCTAACTCTCATTCCGCTCATTCCTCTTATTACCGGTTTGTTTATGCCGTTTCCGGTTGAGTTACTATACACTCCCGATATGTTTCCTAAGGATTGTCCCAGTGAGGTGGTGCTTATGGTTGTGAGCTCTTCCAGTGATTTAGATTCTACATTAGTAATCGAATAGTTTTGGAGGATACCAGTTGTTGTGGAAATTTCCATTTCTTGCAATTCTATATGAGAAGGAGAAAGCGCTATGGTTATCAAGCTGGTGTCTTTTTTGTTAAGGGTTACAATAGAACTTGTGTATCCAATTGCAGATACTTTAAGGTTCATAGTTTGGGGTAGTGAAAAGTCCAGCGAAAACTTTCCTTGGCTATTGCAAGATGCTCCAGAGTTTAAGTCAACCACCCAGATAGACGCAAAGGGAATGGGGGAGTTGTTTTCCTTGTTAATCACAATCCCTTTCAGTTCCTGAGAAAGAAGGGGGGTCAGCGAAGTGAACAATAAAACCGAAAGCGTAAGAAAAATCTTCATATATTTGCAACTGTGATGCAAATATAAGTATTAATCTCAATATTTGTAACAATGTTGCATTTATTTATCAATTGACTATGGAATCAATCTTAAAAAGAAAGAATATAAGTGAAACCCCTTTCCGTAAATCGGTGTTGGGAATTATCAATTCTTCTGATTCTGCTGTCTCAGTTTCTCAGATAGAAAATGGCTTAGGTGATTTCAATAGAGTTACCTTGTACCGAACGATAAAAACATTTCTCGAAAGAGGAATAATTCATTCAATCTCTATTGCTGGGGAAGATTTGAGGTATGCAATGTGCGAAGCTACTTGCCAGCGAGATAATCACATTCACAACCATTTGCATTTACAATGTTCCCAGTGTAACTCGGTATATTGTGTGGATTTGCCAGCTAATTCTTTTATTAACAAAAGTAATCACCTCATAGAATCGTTTGAAGTACACGCAAAAGGAGTTTGCGTAGCATGTCAGTAAGTTGTTTTAATTATTTTTCGTCATTGTATTTTGACGGGCATTTTGCTTGATGTTCCGTAGCAAAGAATGCCTTTTTTTCTCCGTCTGCCGTTCCTGTTATTACAACCTGATCAGATCTATCGAAGTGTTCTTGAACTGTTTCATTCAGATAGACTTTGCATTCTTTTCCGTCTTGGTCTATCATGTTAAAAATAACTAAGTTGGCTTGTGGAGTTTCTACTGGAATGTCTTTGTTAAGAGTGCCAATTACTTTAAAAATTTTGCCTTCTTGGGCAAAAGCTTGTGAGAAGTTTCCGTATCTACTTGCTTGAGAAGAATAACTAAAAATAATACCAATGGTAACAGCTACAACAATAATTAGGGCGATTTCTACTTTTCTCATACTAGACTTATTTACTCAAAGTTAAGTGTTTTATTTTTTTGATTCTTTTTCGATTTTTGAAATTCTTCTATCCAATTTTGCGAGGTAAAAAATAAGACCGATAAAAATAACAACCACAATGGCTAACACGACATTGATTTTGCCCGATTCGTGGAATGTTTGCTCTATTGCATTTGCTTTGGCTAAACTAGCGTTGTAAAAAAAGGCCATAAATGCCAAGACTAAAAAAACTATTTTTTTATTCATCATCTAGTGTGTTTTCAATGGTTGAAATTCTTTTTTTGAGCGAGAGCATCCATACTCCAAGTAATATCCAGCCTAATACTGCTGGATAAAAAACCATCCTCAACGTGTTGTCAAGGTCGTATTTTCCAAAAGCAGGATTGCCACCATTACCTGGATGCAAAGAGTCTGTAATTCTCGGTAAAATCATAATGAACACCAACATCAGTACAAAAGCAAATATATTATAAACTGCGCTAACTTTCGCTTTTTGATTGGCTTCTTGCAAAGAGTTTCTTAATATCCGATAAGCAAGGTAGATTAAGGTAGTGATTGCAGCGCCATTCAGTTTTACATCGTTTACCCACCACCCAGAACTTGTAAATAAATCTGTGTGTTCACTCCAAGTGAATTTTGCCCAAATTGAACCAGTAACTAGTCCCAATACTGCGAATAAAAGACCAATGTTTACTGCTTCTCGGGCAATTCTGTCGTATTTTAAATCGAAGGTGTTGAGGTATTTTATAGAATACCAAAAAGAGAGGGTAAGAATTACCATCATCGTAAACCACATGGGTACGTGAAACATCAGGTTTCTTATTGTTTCGTTGAGTTGAAGTCTGTTGGGTATATCCAATGGAACGACATCGGCTAGGTTGTGAGTGGCGCATTGTGCACTTTCTATGGGTGATTCAATGATCGAAAAAGCTTTGATAAGTTCTGGAGAGAAACACGAAAATCTATTGGTGTGAAGCCTCACGTGCAATACCTTCGAAGGCAGAGAATCGGGAATGATAAACCTTGCTTGAATTTGATTTTCGTTAAGAACGGTCACATTGGTGCCGCAAATCAAGGTTTGTTTTTCAAATTCGATAGCAACGTGGATTTCGTCCTGGGGCGAAAAATTAGTGTTGTATCCAGTAAACAAAACGTTATTTTCTCCTAATTTGAGAGAGCTTGGAGAAGCTGACTTAATAGAGGGTGAAAGAGGCACCAAAAACGAAAACCCAAAAGTGTAAACCAATAGAATTACCGATAAAGCCTTCCACCAATGTTTTTTTACTGTTTTCATTTTTTAGGTATAATCTCTTATTCCCGCCAAAGGTAAGGAAATAATAAAAAAGAAAGTATGATAATAAGCAGGTTAATCAGGGATAAAAAAACGATAAATTGTCCAGCCATGTCAGTTGTACCTCCATTTATTGCTAGGTTAGAAAACTGGATAGACAACAGGATGGATGGGATAAGAATCGGAAAAGCAAGGATGGACAAAATGCCAATGTTGTTGTTGGTTTTGGAAGCTATTGCGCTAACCATGGTAAGAGTAGATGATAGACTTGTGCTTCCCAAAAGGACTGCAAGAAAAAACAAAGGATAGTTCATATCCGTCAAACCATCTGATTGAATGAAGATATTGAAAACGATAAAACTGAGCACGACCAATAAAATAGACAATACGAGGTTGTAAATGATTTTACCCAGAATAAGAACTTTCGGGTTTATCAGAGTGTAAAGGAATAATTGCTTGTCTGAATTTTCGGAAAGAAATGATTTGGATATGGCATTAGTCAGAGAAAACAAGATGATAATCCAAAAAAGCGCATTCCAAATACTCGTCTCTGAAATGGATGTGAAAGACAAAGAACAAACGAAAATGGTGGAAACTATATACAGAATTATAGAACTCAGAAAATGCTTCTGTTTCATTTCGAGTGAAAGCTCATGCTTTATAAGGTGCAGTAATTGTGTATGAAACATGTTTCTTTGTTTGAAACAAAGTTAGATAGAATAATTGTTCCTTCCAATAAATGGATGGGCTAGAATGAAAAGTTAAATGAAAAGAGCTCTACTCGTACTCCAGATATCAGTAAACTGAATGGCAGAAATGAAGTAAAGTTTTGAGAGACTTGATTCGATCGAGCTCTTTCATTCAAATATAAAATAGGATACTAGCTTATGAATTTCACTGCGGCCAACTGGCTAATGTAGTAGTAACACAATCTTAGCTGTTCTAAACTCCTTAATCAAACAGTATTATGTAAATCACGAACGTAACGTTATGTTTCAAAATTTTATAACGCTAAATATTTTATGTTTCTTGAGTATTTAACATTATATTTTTGAGTAATTTAGGATATGAAACAATCTGAACGTACATAGTTTTTTCATTGTTTTGATGTTTTTTTTAAGATTATAACTACTTTGTTAAATGACGAAGTTTTGTGTAATAATTCGAGGGCGATTTTTTATGTTGTTTTTCTTTGTGTTTAGTTCATTTTTCGGATTTAGCGAAATGGAAAAAAGACTCATTGTAAATGTTCAATCTAGGTCTTATCGACAGCAATTAATTGCGATAGATTCTATCACTCACGGTATAATTAGTGCTGAAATGTTCTACCATCTTCCAGCCATAAATGATGGAACTGGAAGTTTATACGACTTTACGTTTGTGGATTCTGTAATTTTTTTAACCAAAAGATGCGATTTTAGGGTATGGAAATGGTCCGAAACCGAAGGGTGGCAAAATTTGTATAGTCAACAGAATCGTGGTTGGTGTATGTCAAATCGCTACATTAGAAATAATGAACTTCTTGGTTTTACAGCCAAAGGATTCTGGACCTCTCAGAGTGGTTTGTATGTATTTGATAAAACACTGGGCAACTGGGATTTATTAGATGTTAGAAACTCCCCAAAAACCTATGTTTCTTCTGGAGATTTTAAAATAGGAAAAGATACGATAGTTTCTGTTTTCGGGAAAAAAGTGGAGTTGGGCCAATCCTATGAAAGCGAAATGTTGGAAGGGTACGGCCTGAATTTAAAGACTCATACTTGGTTCCGTGTAGAATCAAAAATTGAGTTGAAAGCAAAAATGAACACCTTACTGGGTGGTATAGTGTTTGATTTTGAAAACAGTGTGCTGATCATAAAAGGAGAAAGCTCTCTATTTATCGAAAAGAAGAGTAAAAAAGTTTTTTATCGACCGATAGAATATATTGACGACAATAAAATTGAGTTTTGTTACAACGATTGCATGAAAGCTTTAATAATTCACGGTGGTATGCAAAAGGTAATTATCCCTCGATTAGAGAAAGATGCAAAATATATGGGTGAGATATGTTTCACGGACATAGAAAATATATCGGATATAGATTCTTTCACTGCCGCAATGAGGTTTCCTTGGTTTTGGGGAGGTAGCTTGCTATTGGTTTTGGGGTTTGTATTAGGATTGTTCTTGATGACTACAAAAAAATTAAAAAAGAGAACCTTGGGCAGTCATAATCATACAGATTTGATAAAAAAACTAATACAAGAAAATGATGTGTTACTTGCTACCCACGAGTTAGATAATCTGTTAGTTATATCTGGAGATTTGAATGCTGATTCACGCAGAGTGAAACGATCACGAATAATTCATGAGGTGAACTCAGAGTACCAATTGATGGCAGGTAAAAAGCTTATTACGCGAGAAAGAGATCCGAAGGACAAAAGATATATGTTGTATCGGATTAAGAAATAGGGAGAATACTTATTGGGGTAATCGAACCAAATATATTGAGAAAACAACTTTAGCGTTGTAGCGAATGTCTAATAGAATATCCTGAAATCACCCCAAAACCTATGGTGAGCATCATGAAGAGCGGAAGCATTGCGTAGTCTTTCCATTCAAAACATAGGTAAACGCCAGAGGCAAAATACATGGCCAAAATACCTTCGAAAAGGGTTATCCAATTCAACTTTATTTTACTGTAGCTTTTACCTTTCCAGTTTCCGGTTTTGTCGGTAAGCGAAAATTTTGGTGTACGAATAAAAGGCGACTTTTTGCCAGCATATCCTTCTAATACGGCCAAAGAATTGTGAAGCGAAAGTCCCATTGAGAAGCTCAAAAATAAGGGGAAGTAGTAGAGAAAATGAACGAATGCTAGGCCTTTGTTCGAGTAGCTTTTGGAAAAAGAAGTAAAATACAACACGCCAATTACAGCAAAACTAAAAAGAGAAATAGTGGCTAACTTAAAAAACGGTTGAAACTCAACGTGTGATTGTTTCAGTACAAATAACGGAAAACTCAAAAAAGAGATACTAAAAATGGCAATAAATAAAAAGCTATTCATCAAATGAAAAATGGCATTTATTTTGGTCCAGAGAGAGTAGTTTTTATGTTGAACTACCTTTCTCAAGTTCTTTACAGTGCATTCGGCCGCTCCTTTCGTCCACCGGAACTGCTGAGCTTTAAGCGCATTCATCTCTGCGGGTAATTCTGCCGGTGCTCCAATCTCTTCTTTAAAAATAAACTTCCAACCTTTAAGTTGTGCCCTATAACTTAGGTCCAAATCTTCTGTTAATGTATCGGCTTTCCAGCCTCCACCTTCCACAATCGCCTGTTTTCTCCAAACTCCAGCGGTTCCATTAAAATTTATGAAATGTCCTGCAAAATTTCTACCTCCTTGTTCGACACTAAAATGAGCATCTAAAGCAAAAGCTTGCAATCTCGTGAGTAGTGAGTACTCTTTGTTAATGTGTTCCCACCTAGTTTGTACTACTCCAATTCGTTTGTCTAGAAAATAGGGAATCGTGTCGATTAAAAAATTAGGTGTTGGCACAAAGTCGGCATCAAAAATGGCAATAAACTCACCTTTGCAATTTTGCATCCCGTAATCTAGTGCTCCAGCTTTAAAACCAATTCTCTCGGGCCTAATCACGTGTTTTATATCCAGTCCTTCAGCGTTTAATTCTTCTACTTTCTTTGCAATTATTTGCACTGTTTGGTCAGTAGAATCATCCAATACTTGAATTTCGAGTTTGTCTTTGGGGTAATTGAATTGGGCAACTGCCTCCATTAATCTTTCGATAACATACATTTCGTTATACACAGGAAGTTGCACTGTTACAACAGGGAAATAAGGTTTTTTGGCAAATTGAGAGATTTTCTCAGAGACTTTTTTTCGATTTTTGAGGTACGATACAACCAACCCGAGTTGAACAATACTGTAGAAAACTACGAAAAGTGAAAAAATACTGTAAATCAAAATTAAAGCGATGCCCATGTTTATTTGTATTTAAATATCGTGGTAATTATTTTGTGCCCTGCCAATACGCTTCCTTTGATTGTTCCAGATATTTTTGACTGACCGATGCGCTTTCGGTAACTCACATCAACTTGTTGGATATTGTACTTTTCTTTCAGCGCTTTCACTTGCATTTCTACCGTCCAGCCGTATGTTTTGTCAACCATACCCAACTCGGTCAGTTTGTCAAATTTTATTGCACGGAAAGGCCCCAGATCTCGGTATCGATAACCGTACATGAGTTTCATTAGATTACAAGCTAACCAATTTCCAAATATTTGAGGGACAGTCATCGATCCTTTTTCTCGTTTTTCTGGAACTCGGTTTCCTATTACCAAATCTGCTCCTTTCCATATTTTGTTCAGGAGCAAATTCATTTCTTGTGGAAAATCCGAATAATCCGCATCAAGAAATACCACAACATCTGCCGGCTCTTCTTTTTTTTTGGCGTATTCTATTCCTTTTAGGCAAGCGTTCCCGTATCCTTGCAAAGGCTGTTTAAGGACGGTGGCTCCTGCATTTTCTGCATTGATACTTGTTTCGTCACTCGAATTATTGTCAACTACTATAATGTCTCGAACTAATTCTTTTGGGATATCTCTGATAACCGAACCAATTGAGTTTTGTTCGTTAAAGGCGGGAATAATTACATCGACTTGCATACAAGAATTAACGATTGTTTGATTGATACTTACAAAAATGCACAAAAAAAACGGTAACCCGTTGGATTACCGTTTTTCTCTCTACTATTTCTCCAATTTTACAATCCTGCAAATCCCGCAGCTTCAAAATATTTGATGAATTCTCTGTCTTTTTTAGCCTGAGCTTTCAATGAGCTATCTTTTGCTATGGCAGCTTTTAGGTTTGAAACTACCTCGGCCTCATTTCCTTTTCTTGCCGCGATAATTGCTTTTAAGTACAATCCTTTTGCAGTACTTGCATCCGAAGAATTACCTAAAGTCGCAGTAGCAGCAGTATAATCTTTGTTCAATACCTGAGCCAAAGCTTTGTTGAATGTGCTTTCATTCCCCATGTTTGTAATTGCATTGCTATACTCACCTTTCTTGATATTAATCAATCCTTTGTTGTAAGCAGCAATTTCGCCCGTTGCTGAAGCGTTGTTAAATAATTCCATTGCTTCCGAAATTTCACCCGCTTGTCTTTTTACAACACCCATGTTATTACTGGTAATAGCATTTTTTTCAGCGTTGAATGCTTTTGTAAATAGTTCGTTTGCTTCTGAGATGTTTCCTTTGTTGTAAAGGATTGTTCCAGCATTTGTGTGACCTCTCCAGTCGCTTGCATCTTTCTTAATTACTTCTCTATAGATAGCTAATTTTGTGTCGTCATCGCTCATTAGTCTGTTTGCTGTGAATAACATTTCTTCTACATTCAATGATTGAGGATTGTTAGCAACAGCTGCTTTCAATTCATCATCAGTCAATCCATTTTCAGTGTAGTTAACAACCATTTGAGATCTTCTCAACTGAGGAAAAATATCTTTGTCCAAAAATTTGTAGGTAGTTGAAAGTGCTTTAATTTCTTGCTCTCTTTTTGCCGCATCGTTCTCCATTTCAGCTACAGCGATAATGATGTTTTTGTCTTCGTGATTGCTTTTAGAAATCAATTCTTTCAATCCGTCCCAATCTTCTCCTTTTGGTGATTTGATCAATTGTTCTGCCGTCAAGTTTAGTTTGTACTGTTTATTCGCTTTCATCAAGAATGCACTTGCAGATTCTGCTCTGTCGGCAGCTAAGTTTGAGTTTTTTTCTGTTTCTCCCTCTGGCGAAGCGTACGATACAATTTCAATGTTATTTACTACTAACTTTACGTTTTCATTAGCGGCAGTAATAAAGTCTGTCATTGCAATGATATCAGCATCTTTCTTTTCGTTGTATTTCACTACGGATCTTCCTTTGTCGTAGTTGATAACAGCTTTAGTAGTCCTTTCAAAAGATCTCACTAATTTGTCTTCTCCCATTGCAACTTTGTCGTCATTCTGTAACCATAATGGAGTTACAACAGTAGCATCGGCAATAGATTCAGTTCTGTCATTTAATTTTTCTTTGTCTCCTTTAGTTGCAATATATTTAACCACCAATTTTGCGTTGTCAAAAGCCGGATTGTACTCTCTCGTACTAGAGTAAGAAAAACTATGTCCTCCTATTGCAACGGTTTCACCGTTACCAGCCGCTTTTTCTCCTTTAAATGATTTAGGCTCGAATTCTAATTCTTCACCCGCTTCGTTAACCAAAGTAGGAGTAAGAGTTACAAATGCTTTTTTGTTCAATCCTTTTTCGATAAATTTTCCGTCAATATTTACAGTCATTTTATCTCCATGCATTTCAATAGGATTGGGATTTACTTCGTATTCCAAATCTTTTAATACACTACAACTTGCAAGAATTGCAGCAGCGATAAAAGTAGCAACCGCTACGTATAAGTTTTTTGTTTTCATTGTAATAGTTAGGTTAGGTTTAATAAATCTGGGACAAATTTACTAATAGTTTGGCACTCTATAAAGCTATAGCCTACTTATTTTTATGTTAAAAAATTATTTCTGTTGTTTTTATTTCGTTGTAATTGAGTATCGTTTCCTTCACTAATGTGTAATCTGTTGCACTCTCAACAAAATCTATATTGGAAACATCTAAGATCAAAACTCTTTCATTTGTTTTGTTTTTTAGATATTCAAGGTAAGAGTTGTGGATGCTTTCAAGGTAATTTGCAGTTAGATCTTGCTCTATTTTTCTCCCTCTTTTTTTGATGTTTTTGAGCAGTCTGTCGGAGTTTACCGAGAGGTAAACGAGTAAATCTGGTTTGGTGATTTTTTCAAAAAGCACAGAATAATAGCTATCAAAAAGATTTTTCTCAATTTGGGATAAATTGTTTCCCGAGAACACTAAACTTTTCTCAATAAAATAATCTGCCACTGTCGGTTTAGAGTGATCCGTGGGTGTTTTTAATTGATGAAATCTATCAATTAAGAATTGCAACTCAACGCCCAAAGGATTTACTTTTTGGTCTTCAAGAAAATCTGATAAAAATGGATTTTCTTCAAATTCTTCTAAAATAAGATTTGCTTGAAATTCACTCGAAATTAGTTTGCTTAATGAGGTCTTTCCGGAACCAATATTTCCTTCAATTACTGTGAAATTTTTGAGCATTTACTTATTTTTTATAGGGTTTTACTTGTAAGTCATCTTGAGTCAACAAAAGTAATTCTTTCAATGTTTTTTTGAGCGTTGGATGAATAAAATTTGGTAAAATTTCTTGCAACGGAATAAGAATAAAATTTCTTTCGTGCATAAATTTATGAGGTACGATCAAGTTGTTAGTCGTGATTTCAAGATCTCCATAACACAGGATGTCAATATCGATAGGTCGATTAGCGTAACTACCATTACTTGATTTTGATTTTCTTCCTTTAATTTTTTCTATCGATTGGGTGAATTCAAGAATAGATTCGACCTTGTCGTTTGTGTTGAACACAACTAGTTGATTCAAAAATGGATTGGTTGCGGTGTCAAATCCCCATGCTTGTGTTTCGTAAATAGAAGAAACATGAAGGGGATTGCCAAATCGCTCCGACAACATGATTAGGCTTTCGCGGAAACACTCCTCAGTGCTTAATTCGTTCCCTCCAAAGGAGAGAAGCAATTGTTGCGAATATCCATTCATAATTTATCAATACCTTTTGTGTAATTAATGCCAAAATTAACGAATTGAATCTTACTTTTGATAGAATCAATAAAATTTACGCTATGAAGCAGTTTTTTAAATATTTTTTGGCCTCAGGATTGGCTTACCTCATTTTCGGATTAATCTTGTTTTTTCTAGTTATTGGAATCAGCTCAACTTTATTTCCAGGACCAGAGCCTATTTCAGTTAAAAATAACTCAGTGCTTCACTTGCGATTTGATAATCCAATTAGCGAAACAAGTTATTTTGAATTAGAGCCTACGGAATTTAAGGCGGTCAACGTTCTAGGTCTTAATGATGTGGTACGTTCCATTGAGTATGCCAAAGAAGATGACAAGATCAAAGGGATTTATCTCGAGCCTTCTTTCATGTCTATTGGTTTAGGTGCTATTGAAGAAATTCATGATGCCTTAGAGAGTTTCAAAGAATCAGGGAAATTTATCGTGGCCTATTCTGAAGCTTATTCGCAAGGAGGTTATTATTTGGCATCTGTAGCAGATGAAATTTATGTGTACCCAACTGGTTCGTTGCAATGGAGTGGATTGTCGAGTGAAAAAATGTTTTTTAAACAAATGCTGGATAAACTAGGTGTCGAAATGCAAATTATACGAGGAAGTAACAATAAGTTTAAAAGTGCTGTAGAGCCTTATTTTTTGGATAAAATGAGTGATGCAAACCGCGAACAAACCGAAAAGTATTTGTTTTCTTTTTGGAATCACTGGGTAAACGAAATAAGTAAGTCAAGAGGTATTTCGGTGGAAGAATTAAATGCACTGGCAGATAATATGACTATTTCTAGCCCAACAAAAGCAGTGGATAACAAACTGGCCACTGCTGTTAAATATCAAGACGAAGTGGAAGATATTTTAAGAGAGAAATTAAGTTTGGATAAGAAGAAGAAGATGAAAACTGTAGGTTTGACTGACTATGTGGAATACACCAAGACAAAGCTACTTGTAAAAAACAGTGGAGTAAAAAACATTGCAATCGTTTATGCAAATGGTGAGATAGTGAGTGGCAAAGGTACTCCAGAAATGATTGGTTCAGAAACGACAGTGGCTCACCTTAGAAAAGCCAGAAACAATGATTCAATAAAAGCGGTAGTGTTGAGAGTGAATTCACCGGGAGGAAGTGCTTTAGCCTCGGATGTGATTTGGAGAGAAATAGAGTTGATAAAAAAATCGGGTAAAAAAGTAGTTGTTTCCATGGGGGATTTAGCGGCTTCGGGTGGGTATTACATTTCGTGTAATGCAGATAGAATTTTTGCTCAAGAAAATACCATCACAGGATCTATTGGGGTATTTGGAGTAGTGCCAAACGCTCAAGAATTTTTGAATGAAAAAATAGGTGTCACTTTTGATCGAGCAAAAACAAATGAACATGCCGATATCATGTCGTTTACCAAGCCTTTATCTACAGAAGAGTATGGCGTAATTCAAAAAGAAGTGGATCGAATATATGACGATTTCATTTCGCGAGTTGCCGAAGGTAGGAACATGACCAAAGCAATGGTAGATAGTATTGGGCAAGGAAGAGTTTGGTCGGGAAAAGATGCGTTGGAAATAAAGTTGGTGGACGAGATCGGAGGAGTTGAAGAGGCAGTGGCTTATGCTGCTGAGTTGGCAAATATTTCGGAACCAAGAGTGATGGATATCCCAAAAAAGAAAAAAGATGCCGCTGAGGAAATACTGAAAGCACTAGCACAAGAAAACGATGAGAATGAGGTGGCGATATTTACCAAGCCAGGGACTTTCAGTAATGAAATAATTGGTCAATTGAGAAAGATTAGTTCTCTCAATATCCAAGGTCAGGATAGAATTCAAGCAAGATTACCTTATTTGATTACCATCAAATAATTCCAATTAATTATAATTATAAAAGGGGCTTTTTGTTACACGAAAGCCCCCCTTTTTATTTTCTTTTTTTTACCCGTTGTAAGTCATATTCTTTATCGAGAGGAGCTATGTTTTCTATCGCATCGCAAAAGTGATTTGCCAACCAAGGTGCAATCAATACTCCTTTTGTTCCCAATCCATTGAATAAGCCCAGGCTCTGAAAGTCTGGGTGAAAACCCACTAAAGGTCTTCTGTCGCGAACAGTGGGACGAATTCCTGCTTGGTGGTCAATGATTGTAAATTCACAATCCAATAAACTTTCAATTTTTTCGAGCAATTCGTTTTTTCCATATTCGGTCGTTTCGTAAGTAAGGTCTTTCCAATTATATGTTGCACCCACCCGAAATAATTCATTGCCAAGAGGAAGGCAGAAAAATCCTTTATTTAAAATTCTATCTACTTCTAATCCAGGAACTCTTATAGTAAATAGTTCTCCTTTGGTAGGGACTAATGGTAAATACTTGAAATAGGGGTTTTGAGCCATTTGCGTTCCTTCACAGAAAAATATTTTTTGAGCCGTGAAGCCTTTGTACGAAACTTTTGATTCAGAAAAAACGAGTTCTTCGAAGTCGAATTTCTCATTTAACAGTTGGTCTTCGTTCTGTAAATATTTTCTGTAACCGTTTAATAAAGAAACCGTATTTACCCAGCCAGTTTGTGTTACCTCCCCAAATCCAATTTCGTTTTTTACAGGTAAATTTTCATCCAATTCCTCCGATTCAGACACTAAATAATGAGAAAAACCCTCTTCCTCCGTTTTAGAAAAAAAATCATTTTGCTGTTCCAAGGTTTTAAAAAATCTAAGAATATTGAGAGGGAAATCTAATTGGGTGTTGAGTAGTTTTTCCATCCTTTTATAGAATGGAGCCAAGTAAGGAGAATATTTATCCACATTCCATCCTTTCGTAACTCGTTTAAATACGATAGGGTTGTACATTCCTGCAGCTACAATCGAGGCGCTTTTTTCATGATTATTATCAATAACCAATGCTTTTAAACCTCTTTCCCACAGGTGAAAATGAAGAATTGTGCCAGCCAATCCTTGGCCTACTATAATATAATCGTAATGTGATTTGATGTTACCTATTTTTTTGAGTAAAATTGTAAGATTTTTCAAAGGTAATCAACTAACCTATTAAATAACAAATAAAAGTAGAATGTCAGAAAATATAGAAAAAGTAAAGTGTTTAATAATTGGTTCAGGACCAGCAGGATATACAGCAGCAATTTATGCGGCAAGAGCGAATATGGCTCCCGTGTTATACGAAGGAATGCAACCAGGTGGTCAACTTACCACAACAAATGAGGTGGAAAACTTTCCTGGTTACCCAGAAGGAGTAACGGGTCCAGAAATGATGGTGCAATTGAGGGCTCAGGCAGAAAGATTTGAGACTGATGTGAGAACTGGATGGATAACGAAAGTTGATTTTTCTGGAGATGTACATAAAGTATGGGTAGGTGATAATGAAAAAGAAATTCATGCCGATACGGTGATTATATCCACAGGAGCGTCAGCAAAATATTTGGGATTACCTTCAGAACAGAAATACCTTGAAATGGGCGGTGGAGTTTCTGCCTGTGCAGTGTGCGATGGTTTCTTTTACAAAGGACAAGAAACTATTATTGTAGGAGCAGGAGATTCTGCTTGTGAGGAGGCACATTATTTATCTAAATTGTGTACAAAAGTAACTATGTTGGTGCGAAGAGACGAATTTAGAGCTTCAAAAATAATGGCTGAAAGAGTAAAGAAAACTGCGAACATTGAAATCTTATTCAATACCGAAACAGAAGAAGTTTTGGGGGATGGAATGGGAGTGACTGGAGCGAGAGTAAAAAATAACGTAACGGGAGAAGTAAAAGACATTCCTGCTACTGGATTTTTTGTGGCAATAGGGCATAAACCAAATACCGATATTTTTGCAGACTTCCTAAATTTAGACGAAACAGGTTACATTAAATATGAAAAGCCAGGAACTTCACTCACCAACGTTCCTGGAGTATTTGTATCAGGAGATGCTGCTGACAAAACGTACCGACAAGCGATTACAGCTGCCGGTACGGGTTGCCAAGCAGCCTTAGATGCTGAAAGGTATTTGGCGGCTAAAGGACATTAAATTCCCATCCCTCACCCTTCCCAAAAGGAAGGGAACTCAGGATTCTGTGCAAAAGAAGTCCTTCGCTGGGGGAAGGATTTAGGTTGAGATTTGCTAAGAATCCTACCATAGAATTTAACCGAAAACTCTCTCTCCCGACTGTTCGGGAAGGAAAATTAAAGAGGTGTGCTATTTGACGAGAAAATACAGGAACAACGATTAATAAAAATATGGCTGGAAACACCTTCGGAAATATAGTAAAACTTACCACTTTTGGTGAATCTCATGGAGTTGCTATGGGTGGAATTTTGGAGGGTATTCCCGCAGGTTTTGAATTAGATTTGGATAGAATTCAATACGAATTGGACCGAAGAAAACCAGGACAAAGTAACATAACCACCCAAAGAAAAGAAAGCGATACCGTTCAGTTTTTATCGGGTATTTTTGAAGGAAAAACATTGGGAACTCCTATTGGGTTTGTAATTCAGAATGAAGACAGTAAGTCCAAAGATTATTCTCACCTTAAAGATAATTACAGACCTTCTCACGCAGATTTTACGTTTCAAGAAAAATACGGAATGAGAGATTACCGCGGTGGAGGAAGAGCCTCTGCCAGGGAGACAGCTTGTAGAGTGGTAGCTGGTGGTATTTGCAAACAAGTTTTGAGTAAAGAAGGGATTCAAATAAACGCCTATGTTTCGGCTGTTGGGGCTATTCGGTTAGAAAAAAAATGGGAGGAACTTGATTTGTCTCAAATAGATTCCAACGTGGTAAGATGTCCGGACAGTAATGTGGCAAACCAAATGGAAGCTTATATTTTGGATATTAAAAAACAAGGGGATTCTGTTGGAGGAATTATTAAAGGAGTAATTCAATCTTTACCAACCGGATTGGGCGAGCCAGTTTTTGACAAGTTGCACGCTCAACTAGGAAAAGCTATGCTTTCAATAAATGCGGTAAAAGGATTTGAATACGGTTCGGGATTTGCGGCTGCTCAAATGAAAGGTTCTGAACACAATGATATTTTTGAAAACAAGGAGGGGAAGGTAACAACCAAAACGAATAATTCTGGAGGAATTCAAGGTGGAATTTCTAACGGAATGCCTGTAGAATTTAGTGTTGCATTCAAGCCGGTGGCTACCATCATGCAAAAACAAGATTCGGTGAACGAAAAAGGAGAAAAAGTGGAGTTAGATTTTAAAGGAAGACACGATCCGTGTGTGGTTCCGAGGGCTGTTCCCATTGTAGAATCTATGGCAGCTCTGACAATCTTAGATTTTATTCAACTCCAAAAAACAACCAAATTATGAAAATTGGATTCGATGCCAAGCGGTTTTTCTTGAACCAAACGGGATTGGGGAATTACAGCCGAGATTTGGTGAAAGGAGTGCTTGAATTGGAAGAAGAGAATGAATATTTCTTGTTCACACCAGATGGAGAAATAGACCTGAAAACAAGATTCTTAAAAGAACACTCTAACACAAAAATTATAAAACCCAAAGGGTTATACAAAAAGTTTAAAAGCTATTGGCGTTCAGTTAGATTAGAAAAAGAGTTGCTCAAAAATGAAGTAGAACTATTTCATGGCTTGAGTCACGAAATTCCCAAAAAAAACAAGCTTAGTAAAATAAAGTATGTTACTTCTATTCATGATTTAATTTTTTTGCGATACCCTGAAAATTATGGAAGAATAGACCGTGGAATTTACAAGAAAAAGGTGGAATATGCCTGCGCCAATTCCGATGTAGTTATTGCTATTAGCGAGCAAACAAAAA
>Ga0209771_1000299_pt1 | contig 33236 bp, 34 predicted proteins | sample SaaInl59LU_5_DNA_FD_184639 | JGI IMG/M metagenome (GOLD analysis project Ga0209771, IMG submission 184639) | Marine microbial communities from expanding oxygen minimum zones in the Saanich Inlet - ESP_59LU_5_DNA (SPAdes) (version 2) | ecosystem: Environmental > Aquatic > Marine > Intertidal zone... | reverse complement strand
TTGATTTTTTTGAAGTAAAAACTTTTTGGCGAACTCTAATGATTGTAACCTGTTATAATTTTATTCCGTTTTCATTTCTCATTTCGTTGCAATAAAGTTGAATTGAAAATAATGCAGCAAAGCTGCTTGATCCAGCTCCACAAAAAGAAAGGGTGCGTTGTCATTTGCAGGTTAAATAAAAATAATACTAAAGATGTTAGTTTATTTGATTGAGGTTTTTTAAATATTGAGTATACTTATTTTAAAAAGTTAACTAAAAAAATTTTAAAATATCTTTATTTAATATCTGCTATGGCAAAAAAAGGAATGATTGCGCGTGAAAAAAAACGCCAAAAACTAGTTTTAAAATATTCAGAAAAACGACAAGTTTTAAAGGATCAAATCAAAGAAAGCGAATTTTTAGAACAGAAAGTTCAATTATCACGTAAATTACAAAATTTACCTCGTAATAGTTCTGCAACACGTTTACACAACCGATGCTTTATTACGGGCCGTCCAAAAGGTTTTTTTAGAGATTTTGGATTATCGCGTCATTGTTTACGTGAAATGGTACACCAGGGTTTACTTCCAGGTGTTCAAAAGGCAAGTTGGTAAAAAGGAACTTTTTACAATTTGAGTTAGCATTTAAAACTAACTCAAATTGTAAATGGTTGATTTTTTAAACTATAAAAAGTAGTATAATATTTACTAGTGTAAATCAAGTAAGAACGCGGAGTAGAGCAGTTTGGTAGCTCGTCGGGCTCATAATCCGAAGGTCGAGGGTTCAAATCCTTCCTCCGCTAAAAAAAACTTGACATTGAAGTTTTTGAATCATATAATTACATTATCTTCAATGTAATAAACCGTATAAATTATGATTTATTGCATTGAACCAGCCCCCATCGTCTAGAGGCCTAGGACATCTCCCTTTCACGGAGGAAACAGGGATTCGAATTCCCTTGGGGGTAATATTAACTGAGTCTTAGTAGAATTTATTTTATATTTATTTAATTTCAAACTTTATTATGACGCGAGTAAAAAGAGGTTTTGTTGCGAGAAAAAGACGTAAAAAAGTATTAAAACTAGCTGAAGGTTTTCGTGGAGCATCATCAGTATTGTTTCGTACAGCTAAACAACAGACTATGAAAGCATTACGTTATTCATACCGTGATAGAAAACAACGTAAACGTCAATTCCGTAGCTTATGGATTACAAGAATTAATGCTCAAACTAGAACAAATGGCTTAACTTATAGCACATTTATGTCATCTCTTCGAGATAATAATATTATTTTAAATAGAAAAATGTTATCTCAATTAGCTATTAAAGATAGTAATGCGTTTAACACATTAACAAATTTCAAATAATTTTTTGGATTTTAACCTATCATACAACAAAGCTCATTCACTGCACTAGCAAGAATTGCTTTTCTGATAGGTTAAAAAATCCTAAATTATTGCTCTTTATGAATAAATGGTAATAAACCTACCATACGAGCATTTTTAATTGCTTTTGTAATATAACGTTGTTGTTTTGCTGAAAGACCACTAACGCGTCTAGGTAAAATTTTACCTTCAGATGTAATAAACTTTCTAAGTAAAAGAACATTTTTATAATCAATTGTTCCGTGTACCGATGGAGTTTTACTATTTGATTGAATGATTGTAATATTTGATAAATTTTTACGCATATATTCGATATTTTTTAGATAATATTTTACTAGTAGTATATAGAATAAGGAAAATTTAGTCAATTAAAACAAATAACAAACACGCCCTGTAGGACTTGAACCCACGACATCAGGTTTTGGAAACCTACGTTCTACCAACTGAACTAAGGGCGTTGATTTTCAAGGATATCGGGATGACAGGATTCGAACCTGCGACCTCCTGTTCCCAAAACAGGAGCGCTACCAAACTGCGCTACATCCCGAAATATCTATTAAAAGAATACCTTTAAATGTTTGTAATTGCAACCATATTTCTTGGATTCTAGGTTATCATTCGATTCTATATCATGGTAGTATATTAATTATGGAGAGCTTTTTTAATTTTTTTGAATTTCAAGCAATCAAATTATGCCTCCAATTTTAATCACTTTTTTATAATTGAATTGGATTAAAATGAACAATTAATAAAACTAATAAAGGTAATATGAAAAATTTTACAACGTATTTATCAACAGCTCCAGTAGTTGGAACTATTTGGTTTATTTTTACTGCAGGATTAATTATTGAAGTGAATCGCTTTTTCCCAGATCCATTAATTTTTTCATTCTAATAATTAAGCTTTGTGCTCATTTGGTGTTTCAGAATTGGATTTCTGAAGCACCAAATTGAAACAATAGTACTGTAACATAAAGTACCCAATCATCAAAAAAAAGCAAAATCATCAAAAAAAAATGAAGTTAAATTCAACAACAATTCATTAATATGCCTACAATTCAACAACTTGTAAATTCCGCACGAAAAAGGATTTTAAATAAAACAAAATCACCAGCATTAAATTCATGTCCACAAAGACGAGGTGTTTGTACTCGTGTTTATACTACAACACCTAAAAAACCTAACTCAGCTCTAAGAAAAGTAGCTCGTGTTCGTTTAACATCAGGATTTGAAGTAACAGCTTATATTCCAGGTGTTGGTCATAATCTTCAAGAACACTCAGTAGTTTTAGTTCGTGGGGGTAGGGTAAAAGATTTACCTGGGGTTCGTTATCATATTGTTCGTGGAACACTTGATACTGCGGGTGTTAAAGATCGTAGAAATTCGCGTTCAAAATATGGTGGTAAAAAACCAAAAGAATAATATTTGAAAATTAAAACTATAAGGAGAAAAAATTTATGTCACGAAGACGTGTTGCAAAAAAACGATCACTTTCGCCAGATCCAGTTTATAATAGTCGTCTTGTTCATATGATTACAAATCGATTAATGAAAAATGGTAAGAAAGCTTTAGCTTTTCGTTTAATTTATAAAGCATTACAACAAATCGGTGAAATTACAGAGCAAGATCCTATTAAAGTAATTGAGCAAGCTGTCCGTAACGCTACACCATTAGTAGAAGTAAAATCTCGACGTATTGGTGGTTCAACTTATCAAGTTCCATTAGAAGTGAACTTAGAACGTGGAACAGCATTAGCTATCAGATGGTTATTAGCTTCATGTAGAAGTAGATCTGGACCAGATATGGTTACAAATTTAACAAATGAATTTTTAGATGCTTCTAAAAACATGGGAAATGCTATCAAAAAACGTGATGAAGTTCATAAAATGGCTGAAGCAAATAAAGCTTTTGCTAAATATCGTTTTTAATCTCTGTTTTCTAATTTGTATATACTATTAAATAATAAAATCTTTACAGATTTTTAAAGATTTTTAAGAAAAACTCATTAATAATTAATAATAAAGGAAACTTTCTATTTATGGCACGTCAAAAATTTGAACGAACTAAACCGCATGTAAACATTGGAACGATTGGACACGTTGACCACGGTAAAACAACGTTAACAGCGGCTATCACAATGGCTTTAGCTGCTTTAACTGGTGAAGGTGGTAAAAATTATGAAGATATCGATTCTGCACCTGAAGAAAAAGCACGTGGGATCACGATTAACACTGCACACGTAGAGTACGAAACTGAATCTCGTCACTATGCACACGTTGATTGTCCTGGTCACGCGGATTATGTAAAAAACATGATTACTGGTGCAGCACAGATGGATGGTGCAATTTTAGTTGTTTCAGGTGCTGATGGTCCAATGCCTCAAACAAATGAACACATTCTACTTGCAAAACAAGTAGGGGTACCAAATATTGTTGTTTTCTTAAACAAAGAAGATCAAGTAGATGATCCTGAATTACTAGAATTAGTTGAACTTGAAATTCGTGAAACATTAGATAAATACGAATTCCCAGGTGATGAAATTCCAGTTGTAGCAGGTTCTGCTTTATTAGCTTTAGAAGCATTAGTTCAATCTCCAACATTAAAACCAGGTGATAGCGAATGGGTTGATAAAATTTACAACTTAATGGCTCAAGTTGATGAATATATTCCAACACCAGAACGTGCTGTAGATAAACCATTCTTAATGGCTGTAGAAGATGTATTTTCTATTACAGGTCGTGGTACAGTAGCTACTGGAAGAGTTGAGCGTGGAACAATTAAAATTGGTGATACTGTTGAAATTGTAGGATTAAAAGATACTAAAACTACAACAGTAACAGGTTTAGAAATGTTCCAAAAAACATTAACTGAAAGTTTCGCTGGTGAAAACGTAGGTGTTCTTCTTCGTGGTGTTCAAAAAGCAGATATTGAACGTGGTATGGTTCTAGCAAAACCAGGAAATATTACACCACACACGAAATTTGAATCTGAAATTTACGTTTTAACTAAAGAAGAAGGTGGTCGTCATACTCCATTCTTCCCAGGTTACCGTCCGCAATTCTATATGCGTACAACAGACGTAACAGGGAAAATTGAAGCATTCACATCTGATGATGGTAAAGAAGCACAAATGGTTATGCCTGGTGACCGTATTAAAATGTCGGTTGAATTAATTCAACCAATTGCTATTGAAAACCAAATGCGATTCGCTATCCGTGAAGGTGGTAGAACTGTAGGGGCTGGATCTGTTACAGCTATTATTCAATAAATTATTTTTGCTAGAAATTTTTGTTGTGATCATTGTAAAATGGTCACAACAAAAAAATTGATTGTACTTACAAAACAATATATGAAAACTAAACAACTTATCCAACAAATTGAAAATTATCAAATAAAACAAAATTTACCTAAAATTGAAGTGGGAGACATTGCCAAAATTGGGATTCTTATTCAAGAAGGAAATAAACAAAGAGTTCAACCATTTGAAGGGACTGTTATTGCAAAAGCAAATACTGGAATTAATTCGGCTGTAACTGTTCGCCGTATTTTTCAAGGAATTTCGATTGAACGTATTTTTTTACTTCATTCACCAACAATTCAAAACATTGAAATTATTAGAAATTCAAAAGTACGTCGTGCTAAACTTTTCTACTTACGCAACCGTGTTGGTAAAAATGCTCGTCTGGTACAACGTTTTTCAAAAACACGTGATTAAATTCACAATTCAAAAAATTGTATTTTTTCTTATTTAATTCATTTGACTCCATTTTGAGGTATATAATGAATTAAATAAGAAATTCTTTTTTTTTATTAATATTGTTTTTATATTTTTTATGAATCAAACTTTTCAGTTTTCAGAAAATAATTCAGACTTGATTCGTCGTTATCCGGTAATTGGGTCACGACGTTTAAGTAATTTATTTTGGGCTAGTGCACTTGGAATTGGAGGATTCTATTTTTTATTAACCGGTTTATCTTCATATTTTGGGTTTGGATTATTACCATTTATACATTTTGAAAGTATTATCTTTTTTCCCCAAGGGATTGTAATGTGTTTTTATGGTTTATTAGGTATTTTTTTAAGTTTATATTTATGGCTAACTATCATTTGGCAAGTTGGTGGTGGTTTTAATGAATTTAATAAAAAAAATGGAACTTTTAGAGTTTTTAGATGGGGATTCCCTGGAAAAAATCGACGAATTGACTTTTCTTATGCGTTAGATGATATTGAAGCAATTAGAATTGATATTGTTGATGGATTAAATCCAAAACGAACAATCTATATCCGTTTAAAAGAAAAACGAGAAATCCCTCTAACAAGAGTAGGACAACCGATTGCTTTAGAAGATCTTGAAAGAGAAGCATCAGATTTAGCAATGTTTTTAAAAGTCTCTTTAGATGAGTACGATTCGATTTTTAACAAATAAGTTGTTGTTGCAACCACCCGATTTTATGACCGATTAAAACGGGCTCAACCAGCTTATTATGGGTGCGTTTATTTACGAATTGTGTATGTACATTTAATACTTCTTAAAAATTCAAGAGTGAATTGCAAACGCATCTAGCAACGAGCAAACTTATTGCAATCGACCGTAGAAATTATAATTCTTGAGCGATTGCATTGCAACAAGTCTTCAGGGATGATTGCAGCAGAGCTGAATCAACTTTGTTGCATTGAATGAAATAATAATTTTGATTATGAAAAAAAACTCTTATCAAGCAAAATCAATAGAAAAAATGGGATTTGTTCCACGTTCTATTATACGAACATTAGGAAGATTTAGATTGCAATTATGGCCTGGAATTGAAAATTTAGTGATTCAAGAATTTAAAGTTTCTCGATATCAATTTTTAGTATCTTTTAAATCTTTATTTTTACTATTCTTCTTTCCTTTAGTTTTTCAATTTTTGAGTAAACAATTTTTATTTAAACCAGCTGTTGAATATGTTTGGAATACACAACAATCCACAATTTTTTTAAATGTTTCACAAGAAAAAAAAGCTTTCCAGCAAATTGAGAATTTTGAAGAAAAATTATATTTTGAATCATTAATTATGCCGCCAATTCAAGATGCTGAAAAATTAGAAATTTCGAAAACACAAAACGAAACAAAAACATATTTTGAAGAAAAACTTTATGAGAAATATTCGGAACTTGCTTCTGAGTATAACGAAGAAAGTATTGATGCATTAGCAAATATTTTTACAGATTCATTTACACTGATTGGTTTTTTAATTGTAGCAAATTCAATGCGTCCGCAACTGATCATTTTAAAATCCTTCATTACAGAACTATTATATAGTTTTGGTGATACAACCAAATCTTTTCTTTTATTGTTTATAACAGATTTATTTGTTGGTTTTCATTCACCTCACGGTTGGGAGGTTTTCTTAGAAGCAGTAATGGATCATTTTGGTTTTGCAGAAAATGAAGATTTTGTTTTTCTTTTCGTTGCAACATTTCCAGTATTGATTGATACAGTTGTGAAATATTGGATTTTTAGATATTTAAATAAATTATCACCATCAACTGTTGCAACATATCACAGTATGATTGAATAAATGATTCAGAATTTCTTTTGAAGCATAATTAAACTTTTAATCCAAAACCCACACTATATAGTTTTAACAGTATATGTTAAGCTAATTATAATCCAATGCAAAATGAATCAAAACTCGATTTGGATTCATTTGTACGTTCTATTTCAATGCAGCTTTGCTGTAAGATGTAGAATCAAATAAATTTTTTCAGAAAACATGTTGAAATGTTTTACGAATATTTATTCCAACCCCAATAAATTTTGTTTCAAAACAATATATGGGTATTTAATTTTTATTATATAGACTATGATTATTGACAATGTCAAATCTTTTGTTTTAACTGAAAAAGCTGTAAGGGTTCTTGAAAATAATAACCAATACACGTTTGATGTTGATCCAAAGTTAACAAAACCACAAATTCGTCAATTTATTGAAAAAGTATTTGATGTTAAGGTAGTTGCTGTAAATACACATCGTCCTCCACGTAAAAAAAGACGTTTAGGATCATCACAAGGGTATAAAACACAATATAAACGAGCTATTGTTACACTAAGAAAAGAAGATTCTATTACTGTATTAGCTCAAAACTAATTTTTATAAGGAATTATTTATTATGGGAATTCGCTTTTATAATGTTTCCTCACCAGGAACAAGAAATAGATCAGTACTTAATTTTGAAGAGATTTCAACTTCGAAACCAGAAAAATCATTAACACGATGGGTTAAACGCGCTAAAGGTAGAAATAATAGAGGAGTTATCACATGTCGCCATCGTGGTGGTGGACACAAACGTTCTTACCGTGAAATTGACTTTCACCGTAAAAAGGTAAATATTCCAGCAAAAGTACATACTATTGAATACGATCCAAATAGAAACGCTCAAATTGCGTTATTACACTATCAAGACGGTGAAAAACGTTATATTCTACATCCAAAAGGTTTACAAATTGGTCAAACAGTAATTTCTTCTGAAGATGCACCAATTTTTGTAGGGAATAGTCTTCCATTACGTAATATGCCACTAGGAACAGAAATTCATAATGTAGAATTTCAACCGGGTTCAGGTGGCCAATTAGCGCGTTCTGCGGGTACAGTTATTCAATTAATTGCTAAAGAAGGTCGTTTTGTTACACTACGTCTACCATCAGGTGAAGTAAGACTAATTCCAAACAAATGTTGGGGTACTATTGGTCAAGTAGGTAATATTGATGCTAAAAACTTAGTAATTGGTAAAGCTGGTAGAAAACGTTGGTTAGGTCGTAGACCAGAAGTTCGTGGTTCTGTAATGAACCCAGTAGATCACCCACATGGTGGTGGTGAAGGCCGAGCACCTATTGGACGAAGTCAGCCATATACACCTTGGGGTAAACCAGCATTAGGAACTTTAACTCGTTCACGTAAAAAATATAGTCAATCATTGATTATTCGTAAACGTAAATAATACTCTAAGACCTAAATTGTTGAATAGTTTTTTATCAATACAGTTTAATGTAGTGTAGTGTAGTGTACTGCAAAAAAATGATAAATAGACTCGTTGCAACCCAGAAAGTTGAATTGAAAATTATGCAGCAAAGCTGCTTGAATTGAAAATAATGCAGCAAAGCTGCTTGATCCAGCTCCACAAAAAGAAAGGGAGCGTTAATTCTTCTTTATTATCATTAAATTTTATAAATATAGGAAAATTTATATGTCACGTTCTATAAAAAAAGGTCCCTTTATTGCGGATCATTTATTAACAAAAATTGAAAAAATGAACCAAGATGGTAAAAAAAAGGTTATTTTAACTTGGTCACGCTCATCTACAATTGTACCAATTATGATTGGACATACAATTGCTGTTCATAATGGACGCGAGCATATTCCAGTTTTTATTACCGATCAAATGGTAGGTCATAAATTAGGTGAATTTTCACCAACACGAACATTTCGTGGCCACATTAAAAATGACAAAAAAGCAAAACGCTAAGAAAATAGAAAAATGAAAAAAAACTTAGCATAATTTTATACGATTGACGAAAAAAAAAATTATTATTTATGGGACAAAAAGTTCATCCTTTAGGATTTCGATTAGGCTATACAAAACAACACCAATCTAATTGGTTTACTAATCCAAAAACATACTCTGTTTTTATTGCACAAGATCGATTTTTACGCGAATTATTATTTGAAAAATATCAAGAAGCTGGAATTTCAGGCATTCAAATTGAACGAAAAGTGAATCAAATTCAAATCACTTTAAATTCAGCACAACCTCGAATGATCATTCAAAATAATGAAACTGATTTAGAAAGTTTAAGAAAAGAATTAGAAACAAAATTACACCGTTATATGGTGAAAACTATCTTTTCCCAACAAAAATATTCGTTTTTTAAAGAACAATATTTAGAAAAACCTACACAAATTTCAATCTTCGTAACAAAATTACAAAATCCAAATGCGGATGTTACAATTTTAGCACAATTCTTAGTTGATCAACTAGAGCAACGTGTTGCTTTCCGTAGAGCAATCCGTCAAGCAGTTCAACGCGCACAACGTCAAAACGTTCAAGGGATTAAGATTCAAATTTCAGGTCGATTAAATGGTGCAGAAATCGCTCGTAGTGAATGGGTTCGTAACGGTCGTGTTCCTTTACAAACTTTACGTGCTGACATTGATTATACTTATACTACGGCTAAAACTATCTATGGTTTATTAGGTATTAAAATTTGGGTTTTTCAAGCAGAAAAATAACCTGAAAAAAAAAAAAAAAATATTGTTTCAATAGTAGAAAAAAAGTATGTTAAGTCCAAAAAGAACAAAATATAGAAGACCACACCGTGGAAATTTTAAAGGAACTGCAACACGTGGTAATAAAATTTCCTTCGGTGATTATGCATTACAAGCATTAGAACCGTGTTGGTTAACATCTCGCCAAATTGAAGCAGGTCGTCGAGTAATGACAAGATATGTTAGACGAACTGGTAAATTATGGATTCGTATCTTTCCAGATAAACCAATTACACTTAGACCAGCTGAATCACGAATGGGTTCAGGGAAAGGTTCACCAGATTATTGGGTAGCTGTTATTAAACCTGGAAAAGTTTTATACGAAATTACAGGTGTTCCTGAAGCAGTAGCAAGAAGAGCAATGAAAATTGCATCATACAAAATGCCTGTGAAAACAAAATTCTTAATGAAAAATTCAAATTTTTCATCATAATCCTTCCAATGTCATTGCAATTTATTGATTGCAATCAACCGTAGAAATTAAAATTCTTGAGCGATTGCATTGCAATTTATTGATTGCAATCAACCGTAGAAATTAAAATTCTTGAGCGATTGCATTGCAACCAGAGGGCTGATTACAATCGAATCTTCGATGACATTGAATCATCTTAGATGCAGTTACATTTGTCGTGATTTGCAACGAGTTGATAATCTCATCCCGTTGCAACCGCAGGGCAGGGCTGGGCTTCGGTTACCAGCTGCGCTGCGTTAAATTTATTAAAAATTATTGAATATTAAAAAATAATTATGATTCAACCACAATCGTATTTAAATGTAGCTGATAATAGTGGTGCTAGGAAATTAATGTGTATTAGAGTTTTAGGTGGTAGTGGCAAACAGTCAGCAACAATTGGTGATGTAATTATTGCCGTTGTAAAGGATGCATTACCAAATATGCCTTTAAAAAAATCTGATGTAATTCGAGCTGTTGTAGTTCGTACAAGAGCCGGTGTAAAACGTCGTAATGGGATGTTTATTAGCTTTAGTGATAATGCAGCAGTAATTATTAACAAAGAAAATAATCCACGTGGTACACGTGTTTTTGGCCCTATTGCTCGTGAATTACGCGATAAATCATTTTCAAAGATTGTTTCTTTAGCACCAGAAGTTTTATAAAACTTCAAATATTTTCCGTTAAACTCAAATTATTATTATGTCAGAACGATTAAAAAATGTTTATCTTAATGAAATTGTTCCAAAACTCATGGACCAATTTAACTATACTAACAAACACGAAGTTCCACGAATTGAAAAAATTGTAATTAACCGTGGAATTGGTGAAGCTTCTCAAAATACAAAAATCGCAGATTTTTCTTTAGAAGAATTAACAATGATTACTGGCCAAAAAGGAGTTGTTCGACGTTCAAAAAAATCAATTGCTGGTTTTAAATTACGTGAAGACATGCCAGTAGGGGTAACAGTAACACTTCGAAAAGATCATATGTATGGATTTTTAGATCGTTTTATTAATTTAGCATTACCAAGAATTCGTGATTTCGAAGGAATTCAAGCTAAAAGCGTTGATAAACAAGGGAATTATACAATTGGTTTAGAGGAGCAGTTAATGTTCCCTGAAGTTGAATATGAAAAAATTGATAAAGTACGTGGGATGGATATTTCCATTATTACTAGCTCAAAAACTAAGTTAGAGGGCTATGCTTTACTTAAAGAATTTGGAATGCCATTCCAAAATAGTGAAGCTTTTGAAAAAACAAATTCTTAACGTGAATATTTAAAATTTATGCAAAACGATACTATTAGTGATATGCTTACTCGCATCCGAAATGCGAATATTCTAAATCAAAAAACTGTTATTATTCCTTGGACTCGAATTACAGAACAAATTGTTCAAGTATTCGTAAAGGAAGGGTTTCTTGAATCTGTTGAAAAACAAGATTCCACTTTAGTAATTACACTAAAATACGATAAAAAAACTAAGAAACCTTGTATTACAAATTTACAACGAATCAGTAAACCTGGTTTACGTTTATATTCAAATGCTAAAGAAATTCCACAAGTTTTAGGTGGAATGGGAATTATTGTACTTTCTACATCAAGTGGTTTATTAACAAACCGTGAAGCTAAACAGCGAAAAATTGGTGGTGAATTACTATGTTCTATTTGGTAATTTGATAAATATTTTCTAAACTCGCACCAAAAATAACATTGAATAATGAAAAAAATAATCTTATTGAAATGCAAGGAGTTATTACTCAATGCCTGTCAAACGGAATGTTCCGAGTAAAACTGGAAAACGGTTTTACTGTACTTGCTCACGTTTCAGGTAAAATCCGTAAAAACTCTATTCGAATTTTATTGGGTGACAAAGTGAGTATCGAACTTAGTCCTTACGATTTAACACGTGGTCGAATTATCTATCGATTACGTTAAACAAATAATTCTTTGAACCAATCCTCAATTTAACAATATGAAAGTTCGTGCATCAGTAAAAAAAATCTGTGATAACTGCTCAATCATTCGACGCAAAAGAAAATTATTAGTTATTTGTTCAAACCCAAAACATAAACAAAGACAAGGGTAAGAACTTTTAATAACAAACATTAGACTAAAACTATTGAATCAATATTATGGCTAAACAAATACGTAAATTAACAAATCGAAAACTTAAGCGTAAAGTTCCAAAAGGAGTTGTACATATTCAAGCAACTTTTAACAATACTATTATTACTATTACTAATATCACAGGTGAAGTTATTTGTTGGTCATCTGCAGGTGCTTGTGGCTTTAAAGGTGCTCGTAAAGGAACACCTTTTGCTGCAAAAACTGCTGCTGAAAGCGCAGCACGTCAATCTTTAGAATACGGCATGCGTGAAGCACGTGTTATGGTTAAAGGACCAGGTGCAGGACGTGAAACAGCAATTCGAGGATTACAAGAAGCAGGCTTAACAATGACACTTATCCGTGATATTACTTCTATTCCACATAATGGTTGTAGATCACCAAAAAAACGTCGTATTTAATAATCCGTTTTTTTATCTACCAAATATTTCAACAACAAAATATATTAGTTAGTCAATAACTTTCTAATTGCAATGAAATTTAATTCAATCACTGCCCCTTCGAATGTAGAAAGTTTAACCAGCTTTTTACGGGTGCGTTGATATTCAATTTCATTCTCAAAATATACGTTAAAAATGAAAAAGTTCTATCTCTCGTGTATTGAATCACACGTTGACGAATCCAAAAATGTATATGCTTGTTTTAAAATTGGTCCTTTCGAAAAAAATCATACGTTAACTATTGCAAATAATTTACGCCGAACGTTATTATCTGAATTAAGCTCTTTAGCTATTATTGCAGTAAAAATTCAAGGTGTAAAGCATGAATATTCTTCTATGCAAGGTGTTCGTGAATCTGTTTTAGATATTTTATTAAATATTAAACAAGTTGCTTTAACAAGTACATTTCAAATTCAAGCACCCTATTTAGCTTATTTATCAGCTTCTGGTCCTGGTGTTGTGACCGCCGGAGATATTGAATTTCCATCTTTTTTAAAATGTGTTGATCCAACAAAAAAAATTGCAACTCTATCTAATGACGGTCAATTAAATATTGCCTTCTTGATTTATCCAGGCAAAAATTATTGGGTTCAATTAGGTTCAAATCAATTTTTAAACCATTGTAAAAAAGCATTTAGCGAAGTAAATCTGACAAATCAGGGGAAAGAATTTCTTGAAAACTATCAATTAGAACAAGCCAACATTTTGCCTATTGATACGGTTTTTATGCCAATCAATCGTGTGAATTATACAATTGAAGTTGATGAAGAAATTGATACTGAAAACGTTGATGAACATATTTTTTTAGAAATTTGGACAAATGGAAGTATTCATCCAGTTTTTGCTATCGAACAAGCAGCAACGTCACTAGTGAATTTATTTACGCCATTTCAAAATATTCAAGCATTACAATTACAACCCCGATATTTAACAAGTAAAACGTTAAGAAAAGGAAAACTTGAACGTATTGAAAAGACGAATCAAAGAAATTCCGTTGAATTTGAAATCGAAGATGGTGTGAATCCTTCATCTATTTTAGATTTAGATATTGGAAATTTAAATTTATCTTTACGACCTTATACTTGTCTAAAACGAGCAAAAATTCAAAATGTACGTGATTTACTAAAATACTCTCGTCAAGAATTACTTCTATTCAAAAATTTTGGTAGTCGTTCATTAGAGGAAGTTGAAAATAGTCTATATCAAATAGGTTTTTTTCTACCTTCTCAGACCAATTTAACAAAAAAAGAAAAATAATTTATATAACTTACAAATGAATCAAAAACCAATTTTTGGGGAAGGTGTTGGGAGACGAAAATCTGCCATTGCAAAAGTTCAAATTGTTTCTGGGACTGGTCAATTTATTATTAATCAAAAACCTGGAATTACATATTTACAAGAAAACCCTTCTTCTATTTTAACAATTCAAAGTCCACAAAATTTATTCTCTTTACAAGATAAATATGATACAATTATTCAAGTAAAAGGAGGAGGGATGAGTGGACAAGCTGCTGCTATTCAATTAGGTTTAGCTAGAGCTTTATGTCAAATGCAAAATTCTTACCGTCCGGTATTAAAAGAAAAAGGATTTTTAACACGCGATGCTCGTGTTAAAGAAAGAAAAAAATATGGCTTAAAAAAAGCCCGTAAAGCACCTCAATTCTCTAAACGTTAATTAATTTTTTAGATTTTTTAAACAAAAAACTTCGTTATCTATACTTTTTATTTCAATTTTATAAATACAAATTATCTATTATGTCTCAAACTACTACTGAAATCATTGAAAAATTAAAATCATTAACATTATTAGAAGCTGCTGAACTTGTTTCACAAATTGAAGAAACATTTGGTGTTGATGCTTCAGCTGCTGTTGCAGCAGGTGCAGTTATGGCAATGCCAGCTGCTGGTGGTGGTGACGCAGCTGAAGCTGCTGAAGAAAAAACTTCTTTCGAAGTTATTATTGAAGATGTAGCAGATGATAAACGTGTTGCAGTTCTTAAAGTTATCCGTGCTTTAACTTCATTAGGGTTACGCGAAGCAAAAGAATTAACAACTGGTCTTCCAAAAACATTAAACGATTCAGCTACTAAAGAAGCTGCAGAAGAAGCAAAACAAAAACTTGAAGAAGCTGGAGCAAAAGTTAAAATTCAATAAAATTTATACTTTATAACTTCATAAAACTTGAAGAAGAAATTAAAGTTCAAATTGAATGCAATCGAATTTTCGACTGTAATGCAGCGCAGCTAATATAGCAAAACTGCAAAAAATTCATATTTTGAACTTATTTTTTAAGCAATGTCTAGATACATTTATACTAGACATTGCTTTAATTTAAATGAAAAATCAATACATCCACAATGCAATCGAAGATTCGATTGCAATCAATAAATTGCAATTCAATCGCTCAAGAATTAGAATTTCTACGGTTGATTGCAATCAATAAATTGCAATGCAATTAATGGATTGGTTGCACTGCAATCAATGGATTGGTTACTGATTATTAGGAAAAATGATTGAAAGAGAACAAATTCTAGAAATTTAATGAACTTTCATTCAATTAGTTTAATTGCGAAAATAAAAAATAAAAAACTTATAAAAATGAGTAAGGTTTATGACTGGTTCGAAGAACGTTTAGAGATTCAAGCTATTGCTGATGACATTTCAAGTAAATATGTTCCACCTCACGTAAACATTTTCTATTGTTTTGGTGGTATTACTTTTACTTGTTTCTTAGTACAAGTTGCAACTGGTTTTGCAATGACTTTTTACTACCGTCCAACAGTTGCTGAAGCTTTTGCATCAGTTCAATATATTATGACTGAAGTAAATTTTGGTTGGTTAATTCGTTCAATTCACCGTTGGTCTGCTTCGATGATGGTACTTATGATGTTATTACACGTTTTCCGTGTATATTTAACAGGTGGTTTCAAAAAACCACGTGAATTAACTTGGGTTACTGGTGTTATTATGGCAGTTTGTACTGTTTCATTCGGTGTAACAGGTTACTCATTACCATGGGATCAGGTTGGTTACTGGGCAGTTAAAATTGTAACTGGTGTACCAGATGCTATTCCTGTAGTTGGGGCAGCATTAGTAGAATTATTACGTGGTGGTGTTGGGGTAGGACAATCAACCCTTACACGTTTCTACAGTTTACACACTTTTGTTTTACCACTTGCTACAGCTGTATTTATGTTAGCTCACTTCTTAATGATTCGTAAGCAAGGTATTTCAGGACCTCTATAAAAAATCAACTATAAAGCGAAAAAAATATTTGATCTTGAATTCTATTGAACATGGAGATTTTAACGCATGAGTGTTACTAAAAAACCTGATTTATCAGATCCAATTTTACGTGCTAAATTAGCTAAAGGTATGGGTCACAACTATTACGGTGAGCCAGCATGGCCAAATGATCTTTTATACATGTTCCCTGTTGTTATTTTAGGGACATTTGCATGTGTAATTGGTTTATCTGTATTAGATCCTGCTGTTATTGGTGAACCAGCAAACCCATTTGCTACACCATTAGAAATTCTTCCGGAGTGGTACTTTTACCCTGTATTTGAAATTTTACGTGTTGTACCAAACAAACTTTTAGGTGTTGTTTTAATGGCAGGTGTACCTGCTGGTTTATTAACAGTTCCTTTCATTGAAAGTATTAATAAATTCCAAAACCCATTCCGTCGTCCAATTGCTAGTGCTGTTTTCTTATTTGGAACATTTACTTCTATTTGGTTAGGTATTGGTGCTTGTTTACCTATTGATATCAGTTTAACTTTAGGTTTATTCTAAATAAATATTAATGCAACCCTAGAAAGTGGATTCCACTTTTTAGGGTTGCAATCGCTTCCTGCAAGAATTATAATTTCTAGGGCTAATTGCAATCAATGCCACCCAGAAAGTTGAATTGAAAATAATGCAGCTTTGCTGCTTGAATTAAAAATAATGCAGCTTTGCTGCTTGAATTAAAAATAATGCAGCTTTGCTGCTTGATTCAGCTCCACAAAAAGAAAGGGTGTAATGCAATCGCTCAAGAATTAGAATTTCTACGGTTGATTGCAATTAGCCCGCTGGTTGCAATAAATTGCAATGCAAATACAGAGCGAACTTATTGCAATCAACTACAGTTTGATTGCAATAAGTCTTGAGTTTTAGAATTAAAATATAGCCTGTACGATATCGTACAGGCTATATTTTGATTCTATAAATTTATAATATAAAAACCTTACTTTATTTTTCAAACGATTCAAAATAAAGATTGGAATAATACCGTGCGATTGCAATAAGTTTCAAATTTTCTAAAGAATTTGATGTTATTTTAACGTCTAAAATGAGGGTTTCTCTTTTAAAGAGAAACCCTCAAAAACAATTAAAGTTTTGCTATAAATGTTTGTTTAAAAAAACAAACTTTTATTTATTTGTAGCTAAAAATTCTTCAGTGTATTCTAAGATTGAAGCTTTAAGTACTGCTTCATTTTCTGGGCTTAGTTTTAAAGTTGAACGAACTTCTTCACCGTATGCAGGTTTCATTGTACCCATAAATGTTCTTAAACCAGTTAAGAAAGCACGAACTTGTGGAACTGCAATAACATCAACATATCCATTAATACCAGCGTAAATTGTAGTAACTTGATCTTCAATAGATAAAGGCGAAGTTTGCGCTTGCTTTAATAGTTCACGTAAACGTTGCCCACGTGCTAATTGGTTTTGTGTTGCTTGATCTAGATCAGATGCAAATTGAGAGAAAGCTTCTAATTCAGCGAATTGAGCTAATTCTAATTTTAATTTACCAGCAACTTGCTTCATAGCTTTAACTTGAGCAGCTGAACCTACACGTGATACAGAAATACCTACGTTAATAGCTGGACGAATCCCTGAGTTAAAAATATCAGCTGATAAGAAAATTTGTCCATCAGTAATAGAAATAACGTTAGTAGGAATGTATGCTGATACGTCACCTTCTTGTGTTTCAACAATTGGTAATGCTGTCATACTTCCTTCACCAAGATCATCACTTAATTTAGCAGCACGTTCTAATAAACGTGAGTGAAGGTAGAAAACGTCACCTGGATATGCTTCACGTCCCGGTGGACGACGTAATAATAACGACATTTCACGGTATGCTTGCGCTTGTTTAGTTAAATCATCATAAATAACTAATGTGTGACGACCAGTGTACATGAAATATTCAGCAAGAGCTGCACCTGTGTACGGTGCTAAATATTGAAGTGTAGCTGGTGTATCAGCTGTAGCAGCAACAATAATACTGTAATCTAAAGCACCACGCTCATCTAAAGTGTTAACTACTTGAGCAATTGATGATGCTTTTTGTCCGATAGCAACGTAAACACAGATAACACCGTTCCCTTTTTGGTTTAGGATTGTATCAACAGCAATAGCTGTTTTACCTGTTTGACGGTCACCAATAATTAATTCTCGTTGACCTCTACCGATTGGAATCATTGCATCAATAGCAATTAAACCAGTTTGCATTGGTTCGTAAACTGAACGACGTGAAATAATACCAGGAGCAGAAGCTTCGATTAAACGAGAATCATCTGCTTTAATATCACCTTTACCATCAATAGGTCGTGCTAATGAATCAACGATTCGACCTAAGAATGCTTCACCTACAGGTACTTGAGCAATTTTCCCAGTCGCTTTAACTGAACTTCCTTCTTGAATTGTTAAACCTTCACCCATTAAAACGGCACCAACGTTTTTCGATTCTAAGTTTAAAGCGATACCTACAGTACCATCTTCAAATTCTAAAAGTTCACCAGCCATAACTTTTTCTAAACCGTAGATGCGGGCAATCCCATCACCTACTTGGAAAACTGTACCAACGTTAACTACTTTAACGTCGCGATTATATTGTTCGATTTGACGACGAATAATACTACTAATCTCATCAGGGCGGATTTTTACCATTGTTGATTTACTCCATATTTATTTTGATTTCTATTCAAATTTCACCTTATTTATGACATTTTCCCTAATAATAGGATGTTAAAATTGTTTACAGAATCATGTAAACGAGGTGTTAAACGGCTTTTAATTGTTTGTTCTACTTTTTCAACTGCAAGTGCAATAATTTGGTTAGAAATTTGGTATTTTGCTCGTTGTTCTTGGAAAGTTAATGTTTCTTCTTTTAAAGAAGTTAAACGTTTTGTTTCACTTTCAAATTGTTGTGAATACATTGCTCGTTCTTTTTGAAGAATTGAAGCTGTTTGTTGAGTAATTTCTTGAGCTTTGATTTTCGCGTTTTCTACTTCTTTAGAAGCTAATGCTAATTTCTCGCGTGCTTCTTCAGAACGTACTTTTGCTTCTTCAAAGTTCTTTAAAATTGTTTCTTTTCGAGTTTGTAATAATGAGCGTAAAGCATCACCACCAAAAGATACAACAACTCCAATAACAACTGACAAATTGATAATATTTGTTTCTAAAATATTCCCATTAAATCCAAATCCTTCGTTTCCTAATGGAAAAGTTGAAAATAAAGTAAATATAGTCATAATGAAACTCCATTTATAAAGGCTAGGACTTAAAGAACAACCTATCGGTTTATACTAATATTTTGTTTGACTTTTCTGTTTATTTGAGTTTATTTAAAAATCAATTTAACCTGCAAATGGGTTAGCAAATAATAGCGCTAATGCTACTACTAGACCATAAATTGTTAAAGATTCCATGAAGGCAAAACTTAATAATAATGCACCACGGATTTTACCTTCTGCTTCAGGTTGACGAGCAATACCTTCAACAGCATATCCAGCAGCTGTACCTTGACCCATACCAGGACCAATTGCAGCAAGACCTACAGATAAACCAGCAGCAATAACTGAAGCAGCAGCGATAATTGGGTTCATGATAATTTCCTCCAATGAAAAATGATGAAAATAAAAATACATTCAAGTTACGAAAATTTTTAAAACCAGCATTTTTAGTGCTAGTTTTATTATTTTATCATTTTTAGTAAAAACTCTTTTTTGAAACCTTTATTAGGCAACAAAAACCTTCAAAAAATCATGAATTTACTTGAACAAATTAATGATGATCTTCTAGAGATTCACCAATATATGCTCCAGCTAATGTAGCAAATACAAGGGCTTGGATCGCACTTGTAAATAACCCTAATAACATAATTGGAATTGGTACTACTAGAGGTACTAAAGCAACTAAAACACCTACAACTAATTCATCAGCTAGAATGTTTCCAAATAATCGGAAACTTAAAGATAATGGTTTTGTGAAATCTTCTAAAACGTTAATTGGTAATAGGAAAGCTGCTGGCGAAATGTAGCGTTTGAAATAACCAAGTCCTTTTTTACTAATACCTGCGTAGAAGTAAGCAATAGATGTTAATAATGATAAAGCAACTGTAGTATTAATATCATTAGTTGGAGCTGCTAACTCACCACCTGGGATTTCAATTAAACGCCATGGGATTAAAGCACCAGACCAGTTTGAAACAAATACAAATAAGAAGATTGTACCTAGGAATGGTACCCATGATAAATATTCTTCTTCTCCAATTTGAGTTTTTGCTAAATCACGAATAAATTCAGTAATATATTCAGTTAAATTTTGAATACCAGTTGGCATTGACTCTAATTTTGAATTTCCTAAAAATGAAATTGCTGCAATTACTAGTAAAACAAACCATGATGTTAAAAGAACTTGTCCGTGAAGTTCATAACCAGCAAGAGTCCAATAAAAATGTCTACCTACTGAAACTTCCGAAAGATCAAATACAGGCTGAAGAGCTAAAAAACTAAATAAATTGATACTTTGAAACATAAAAAAATGAAAAATTAATTAAATCATCATTTTGAATCAAACTGTGCAGAAAATACAAGTATGATTGAAAAAAATTTAGGTGATTGCACCTATTATTATTGTACTTGACGCCAATACTTGATCGCAAAAAATATTTTTAGAATATTATATGCTAGAATATTTACACTTTTTTCGATATAATGAAATTTATAAAATCTACGTAATTTTTTATTTCAAGATTACTTTAAGATTTGTGATTATTGATAATTTGAAAATTTCATTTCCTTAAACAAATGACAACTACTTTAACACCAAAACAAACCATTAAAAAAATGATTTATGCAGGAATGCATTTTGGGCACCAAAAAAAAAATTGGAACCCGAAAATGGCTCCTTATATTTATACTGAAAGAAATGGCATTCATATTATTGATTTAATTCAAACATATATTCATTTTCAACAAGTATGTTCATTTTTAACTCAATCTGCTGCTGAAGGCAAGACGTTCCTATTTGTTGGAACAAAAAAACAAGGGGCAAAACTAGTTGCTAAAGCTGCTTTACGTTGTGATTCATTCTATGTGAACCAAAGATGGTTAGGTGGAATGCTTACCAATTGGAAAACCATTCAAACTTCATTAGATAAATTAATTGAATTAGAACGCAAAGAAGTTACAGGTGAGTTTCTTAATTACTCAAAAAAAGAAACTGCAATGTTAATTAAAGAAAAAGAGCGTCTACAAAAATATTTAGGCGGTTTAAAAGGGATGAAAAAATTACCTGATGTTGTTATTATTGTAGGACAAACTGAAGAAATTCATGCAGTATATGAATGTAAAAAATTAGGTATTTCAAGTGTTACTATTTTAGATACTGATTGTGACCCATCATTAGCTGACTTATTCATTCCAGCAAACGACGATTCTATTGCTTCATTACAGTTCATTTTAACTGGATTCTTAGAATCTATTAAAAAAGGACAAAAAATGATTCAAAATTAATTTTATTTTTTTGATTACGGTTTCTCAACACAAGAAACCGTAATCAAAAACATAAAAATCAAATTCTAAATGAATCTTAAATATTCTAAACAAATGCATTGTAAAATATTATGACGAATTGGATTTAAATATTGACTTGATACTGTATTTGAATCAACCATTCCAAGTTTCCATTCATGATTAATGGTTAAAATTTGTAATGTTTGTTTTGCTAATATTTGTTCCATTAAAGAAGGTTGGAATCTGCGCGAATAAGTACGTACTGCAGTACCCGCAGGAATAATATGGCCTAAAATGACATTTTCCTTTAAACCTTTTAAATAGTCTTTTTTCTGGAAAATTGCACCACGACTTAAAATTCGAGTTGTTTCTTGGAAACTTGCTGCTGAAATAAAACCATCATTTTCTAAAGCAGCTCTTGTTATTCCTAAAATTGCCGGTTCATATCGAACATTATAAATACGAGTATTTTTTTTACGATATTGGTAACGTTCAATGTAATGACGCGAGTATAATTCAGTCGGCAGTGGGTGTTTAAATGGAACAAATGGGGTTCCATATTTCCAAAACTGCGTCACTTTCACTTTCGAAGTCATTTGACGAACAATTATTTCCAAATGTTTATCTGAAATATCAATACCTTGTGAACTATAAAGTTTAAAAATAGAATCAATGATTAAATTTTGAATATCATAAATACTCTTACGCGCAGCAATAAATAACGGATAACCACAATTTTTACGGTAAAATTTAAAACGTCGACTTAAACGATTATGTAAATTGTTGTCAAAAGGATTACCATCTTTTGTTTGTCGAGCTTCAAAAAATTCTTCAATCTTTGGAATACCTTGAACAATATCACCCATTTGTAATCTTGGGTAAGATTGTGTAAAAATTTGACTTGTTTTCTCAATAAATTGATTATTTTTACAAAAGAATCTTGAATTTGAAGCAACAAGAGAATTTTCAATCAACTGGATCTTAATTTGATTTTTTCTTATTTGAATCACTTGACCTGTATAAGGAATTGTTTCATTTGTTGTTATAGGTAAACCTAAATAAATATATTCACCGATTTCTACTTTTCGATTCAATGTATTCATTGGAATTGTATAAGTGTCACTGGAAGTTAAAATTAATGAAGATATTTCATCACCATTATTCCTCACATTTAAACCTAATTCCCCGTTATAAGGGCAAAATAAATGTGATTCCAGATAAGGATTCAATTGTTTTTCGGATAAATTCGGAAGGTATATTGCGTTTGATTTTGTTTTAAAATAATTTTCTTGATTTATTGTCTTAATAAACCCGTATGAATATTTACGATCAAAAATTTCCTTTCCATCAAAAAATTGACCCTGATTTTTCAACAACGTATTTTCAGTTAATTTAAAATTTAAATGTGTTAATATTGGATTTTTGTAATAACACTTTTCATATAATTTTGTTGAACTTACTTTTACGTTTTCTAAACCTTCTAAACTCAATATCTTTTTAAAAAAACTTTGAATTTGCAGATTCGATCTTTGTTGGTCTAAAATACTTGCTTTATTATTTGTACAAACAAATTTGTTGAGTTCCATAAAAAGTTCATTGCAACGACGATGATTGATCTTCCCTACACTGAAAGTGTCAATTTTATTATTTGTTTGAATCCAAAGTTTTTGTATTTTTTTGAACTCATCAAATTTTTTATCTTTATATAAAACTTTTTTAGCTAATTTTACATTTGTATTTGTATTTACATTTGTAAATGATGATTCTTGAATTGATCTAATTAATAAAATTGGCTGAATCGATGTATTTTGGACAAATAACGTGCTTGTTTTCTGAAAGACGATACTTTTACTTACTAATTGTTTTAAAGCCTTATTTGGGCTGTTTTGATGCACATATTCAGTATATTTGCAATTTGTTAAAAAATGAATATCTGCTAATACTGTTTGACCGAAAAAATGTAATTGATTTTGTAACTTATAATTGCATTTCTGGCTCGTTGAATAGATTGGCCACCCAGTTTTTAACGTATAGCGATTTTGAACTTCCCAATAAATATTGGAATCCATTTTTTTGTGACGATTTACTAGGTTTTGTCTTTTTAAAGATTTTGGAATAATAAAACCGTCTCGTTTTGCTTTAGCTGTTTTCACATTTTGTTGCAAATTCATTTTCACAGCTAAAAGATCATTTCGTGATACCCAATTTGATTTTAAAACATCGACATTTAATATTTTTGAATGTTTGGATTCCTTACTAATAAGGTACCCATTGCAGCGGGGCTGAATCAACTTTGTTGTATTGACAATTTTGGTTTGAGAGTTTTTGGATTGTTTTTTATTTTGTGATTGAGTATCAAATAATTGATATTTTGGTTCTGGAATATAAAAACTCATTTGATTTAAATAATCAGTTTTTGGTGATAATCTAATTAAATGAATTAATTGTTTAAATACAATTCGAGGTTTTAGTGGACGATTGATTTGATCAAAATAAAATTGTTTTTCCCAATTTGTTTTGGTTTGAATTTTATTGAATTTTGAGAAAATCAAAGGATAAATCAATTTTCCCCCACTATTTGATTCTAAGGGATTTATTGTGATTCCAAATCCTGTTTTTGTGGAAATGATATTTGAGTTGACACTTGGAATGATTAATTGTGATTGTTTCTGTAGAGTTAATCCATTTAGACAAGAAACATATCCTAGGTGTTTACTATACTTTAAATTCGTTAATGATAAATCTAAAACATTTGTTTTAGTGATAACATTTGCAATTAGCTCATGTTGGGTTGATTTTTGAGTAGTTGGTTTTAGAGAAGCAAAATGTGTTTTTGCCGGAAAATGTAGTTTAGTAAGATTAATCAAAGATTTTGTATTTACTAAATCTCCAGGTTTTGCCAATACTTGATTGATTTGATATGTTTTTAAAATTTGTCCAGAATAAATTTTAAAAGAATGAAAAGTTCTGTTAATGGATTGTGCTTTTTGGTAAAAAGGTTCAATTTTTGGCAGTTTAGGGTGAGAAACTAAATCATAGTTTTCAAAAGGGTATAAATTTGTTTTATACACTTTAATAATTCCTGAACGTTTTGAGTAATACGTATAAGTATTTAAAATTGTTTCTTTACCAACTTCTTGGTCTTTTGGTAATTCAATAAGAACGTCACCTTTAAGTATTTTTTCGTTATTTTTTCTGAATAAAATTGATGTTGGCGGGAAATTTAATTCAAATTTTTCATTTGAACTGCTATCCTCTAAAGGTTCTAAAACTAAAAATCCTGGTTGAGTTGTTCTAAACGCTAATTGTCCATTGGATGATCTAAATAAAGCACCTTGAATAGGTTTTTTATAATGGATTTTACCTGAATAGGGAGCTTTAAGTTCTTCAGATAGGGCTCCTGAAAAAACACCCCCAGTATGGAATGTACGCATTGTTAATTGTGTTCCGGGCTCACCAATAGATTGAGCAGCTAAAATCCCAACAGCTTCACCAATTGGAGCTAAATGAGCATGTGGTAAAGTCCACCCATAGCATAATTGACAAAGACGTTTTTTCTTTAAACAACGTAACGGTGAACGAACTAAAACACGTGTAAAACATGTAGCTAAAAGTTTAGCATTGACTGCATCGATTTGTTGATTTTTATGAAAGTATGACCATTGGGTGATTTGATTGGTTTTAGTTTCAGGCTCAATGTAGGGAAAATAAATATCTTCAGCTAATACTCTACCCATTAATCGTTTTTGTAAGGGATAAACAATTTGATTATTTTCTTTAATAGCAGATAACCAAATACCCTGAGTAGTTTTACAATCAAATCTTGTAATAATAATACTGTGAGCAACATCAACAAGTCGACGAGTTAAGTACCCCGCATCAGCAGTTCGTAAGGCTGTATCTACAAGACCTTTTCGAGCTCCATAACACGAAATAACGTATTCAGTAAGAGTAAGGCCTTCACGAAAATTACTTCTAATTGGATAATCAATAATTTGTCCTTCCGGGTCAGACATAAACCCCCTCATACCAACTAATTGAGAAACTTGTGATAAATTACCACGAGCCCCCGAAAACGCCATCATATATACTGGGTTTAACGTATCACTTTGTTCAAAATTGGCAACAACTTCCATTTTAATTAATTCACTTGTTCTATGCCAAATATCAATAAAACTTTGGAAATTTTCTAATGCAGTTAATCGATTTAAAGCAAATGAATGAGTTGTGTTTTCAACTTCATATTCAATGTCTTTTAATAATATTGCTTTTTTTGGAGGAATTTTTAGATCATCAATACCAATAGAGACACCGGCACGAGTAGCTTCTTGAAACCCAATAGTTTTTAAGGCTTCAACAAAATTTAAAATTGTGAGATCCTCAGTACAAATAGTTTCATAATACAGTTGTGAAATCCATTTTTTTAAACGAGTTTTATCAAAACAGTGATCAAAAAATGGAACTTGTTTTATTACACGTTTATTTTTCATAATTTTGTGGTTTAATTGTGAGTGTATTTAATTGAAGTTTCATTAATTTGTTTTTGAAATTCTTGATTCAAAATAACACGACCAACAGTTGTTCTTATATATTGGTTTTTTAACATTCCTTGAGAGACTAATGGTTTATTGATGGTTTTATCAATGAAATAGGTGTTATGACTATGTGATGTTAGTTTGATTGTCTCATGAATTTTGTTATTTAAACGTTTTAATCGAATTTCTAAAACTTTTTTGCCTGGTTGTGTAGAGTAATAGATTTTATTCCATCTTAACCAAATAAAATCATGAGCATGCAGATGTTTTGTTGCATAAGCTTTGAAAACATCCTCTAAATCATTAAAATAATGATTTTTGGATTGAATTGATTGGGTGTTAATTGTTGTTAAATAATAACAACCTAAAACCATATCTTGACTTGGTGTTAAAATTGGATCTCCAGTTGCAGGAGATAAAATATTTTGGGTTGATAACATTAATGACCAAGCTTCACTTTTAGCTTCAATCGATAATGGTAAATGGACACCCATTTGATCTCCATCAAAATCAGCATTAAATGCTGGACAAACTAGTGGATGTAATAAAATAGCTTTTCCACGTACTAATTTAGGTAAAAACGCTTGAACCCCTAGTCTGTGTAAAGTTGGAGCACGATTTAAAAATACTGGTGAATCCGCCATTACTTCACTTAAAAGTGGCCAAATCATAGGGTGTTCAAGACGAATTAACTGTTTAGCACTAACAATACTTTTGACAACTTTTAAAAGCATCATTTTACGAATCAGTAACGATTGAAATAATTCTAAAGCTAATTCTTTTGGTAAACCACATTGATAAAGTTTTAATTTTGGCCCAACAACAATAACTGAACGCCCTGAATAATCAACACGTTTTCCTAATAAATTTTGTCTAAAACGACCTTTTTTACCTTTTAAAATATCTGATAATGATTTTAGTGGTCTATTATTTGAACCACAAATAGGTTCCGCACCACCTTTACCATTTTCTAATAAAGCATCAACAGCCTCTTGTAATAACTTTTGTTGAAAAGAAACAACACTTGTACTAAAACGAAAAGCTTGATAATTATAAGAAAAATCAAATTCATCATCGATTTGAGTCAAATCAATTCCTAAATGATAATAGATATTTGCAATTGATAATTTTAAGTTTCTATTGCGATGAAAAACAGATTGGTATAATCGATTTAAATCAGAAACTGCTAATTGATCATTACTCATTTTAATAATAGGTCGTAAATCAGGCGGTAAGATCGGTAAAATGGAAATAAACATCCATTCAGGTCGTGATCCTGTTCTCCAAAACGTTCGAAGAAGTTTGATTCGTCGAGCAAGTTTTGCAATTTGACATCTAAAAAGTTGTAATTCTTTAACTTCTTTTCTAGTTAATGCACGTCTACGTTTACATTCGTTTAAATAAACAATTGCTTCTCGAATGGAACTTAACTCATGAAATAAAGTTAGTTGAAAGCGATAACAATCAATTTTTGAGAATAAATGTATAAAGGCCATTCCACCTGTTAATAGTAATTCAATGTCTCGTGATGAGTTATAACATACCATTGAATTAGGAATAGCTTTTTTATATTTCGGTAACGGAATTGACCCGTAAGTTCTCCCAAAATTAAATAAATAATCTTCTAATGCATATAAATTATCGGGATAACCACGATAAATAAAATTAAAACGATCACGTATTAATGGTAATTGATAAAATGGTTTTTTACGAAGAAAATCTCGTTTTTTCCAATGACAAAAATAACCATATAAAGTTGTTGACTGAACCCAGAAATCGTCACCTTTTCGATCTACAAATGGAATAACACGACGTAATTGCTCACGCATCTTCAGACGTAATTGAAAGAATCCTGGTCTTTGATTAGCTACGCGACGTAATTCTGAAAAATTATCATTGAAAGTTAATCTTAGTTTTTGGACTCTTTTTCCAAATTCAGGACTATAATTATGAAAAATACAAGTTGTTCCATAAGCAATTGATTCAGCGTGTTTTTTTTTGAGATCTAAAAGAAGAGAAATATAAGATGGACGGCCTTTTAGGTACCAAATATGAGCAATTGGCACCCCTAGTCGAATAAAACCTAACCTGTAACGTCGCACTTTTGATGAAGTATATTCTACTTCACAATCGGGACAATAAATTAATGAATTCGTTTTTTGTCGTTTACCGCATGCGCAAATAAAATCTTGTGTTGGCCCAAAAATACGTTCACAAAAAAAACCACCTTTTTCAGGTTTTAAGGTTTTATAATTTAATGTTTGGGAATTCATTACTTGACCAGTAATTGAGCCGTTAGGTAATACCCTTATATACTGTTGAAGTTGTTTTTCAGGGGATATTAATTTTAATTGAATTCTTGAAATAGCATTTTCTTGTTGAAAAACAGAAGAAGTACTATTTGAGTTATTGATTGATTGATTTGATGACATAAGCTTAAAATATTAATATTGATTAAAATCAGGTGAGTCAAGATCAATTGGATCACGACGATAATACTCATCATCTTTAACAGGGTAATCAAAAATCTGAACAGATAGACATAGAGCTTGTAATTCACGAATTAAAACACGAAATGATTCAGGTCGACCAACTTGAATTGGTTTTCCTTTAAATAAGTAATTCATAATTTGTTGACGTCCATAGATATCGTCAGACTTAATTGTTAGAATTTCTTGTAGTGTATAAGCAGCACCAAATCCCTCAAGTGCCCATACTTCCATTTCTCCAAATCTTTGACCACCATGTTTTGATCGACCTCGCAATGGTTGTTGTGTTACTAATGAATACGGACCTGTTGCTCGAGCATGAATTTTTTCATCCACTAAATGAATTAATTTAAGCATGTACGCTTGTCCAACTGTTACAGGTTGATCAAACGGTTCACCTGTACGTCCATCGAAAATTCGAATTTTTCCTGGATTTTCAGGCTGAAATAACCACTTTTTACCTGTTTTTTTACGGGCTTCATATAATTTATAAAAAGTTAAACTTCGTGATGCTTCTGGACCTGATACTTCATCAAATGGAAAAATTTTATAAGCTTGATTTAGATGTCGCCCAGCTAAACCTAATAAATTTTCAAAGATTTGTCCTACATTCATACGTGAAGGTACTCCTAATGGGTTTAAAACCATATCAATTGGTGTTCCATCTGGTAAATAAGGCATATCTTGACGTGGTAAAATTTGGGACACAATACCTTTGTTTCCATGACGACCGGCCATTTTATCACCAACTTGTAACCATTTCTTTTCTGCAATCCAAATAAAAACTGATTCTGGGGAATTTGCTTGGGTTGTTATTGTATTACTTGTTTTACGAATTTGAATATCAATTACTCGACCTTCAAGACCTTTTGGTACACGTAAACTTGTATCTTTAACACTTGGGATTTGTTTATCAACAATTACATATAAAAATTTTTGATATGGTGATAGTTGTTGTTTTCCGATAGGTGTTACTTTACGAACTAAAATATCACCTTCTCTAACCCAAGTACCCAATTTCACAATACCATTCATATCAAGATTTTCAAATGATTGATTTGATTGACCTGGGAAAATTTCTCGTGTGACTTTTTCTACGCCATATTTTGTTTCTCGAATTTCGGTTTTGTACCTAACAATATGAATTGAAGTAAATAAATCATCATAAACTAAACGTTCACTAACTAAAATAGCATCCTCAAAGTTATAACCTTCCCATGGTAAATAAGCAACTAAAATATTTTTCCCGATCGCCAATTCACCTAATTCACTACTTGCACAATCCGTAAGACAAGTTCCTTTTTCGACCCAATCGCCTTCATTTACTAAAGGTCGTTGAGTTAAACATGTATTTTGGTTTGAACGTGTAAATTTTTGTAAATAATAAGTTGTTATTTTTCCTTGAAAATCTTCACTTTTATGATTGAAATTGAGATTATAAATTTCTTTAGTGGATGTTAATGATTTTGTATTCTCTGTTTTCAGGAAGCTTAATATTTGAATTTTTTCTCCACTTGCATATAAAACAAAACCACTTTCATAGGCTTGAATACTTTGCCCAGAATCACTCAAAATACGGCCTTCTAAACCTGTACCAACAATAGCACGTTCTGGTTTAATTAATGGAACAGATTGACGTTGCATATTCGATCCCATTAATGCACGGTTAGCATCATTATGTTCTAAAAACGGAATTAATGAAGTAGCAACAGAAATCATTTGAATACGTGAAACACTCATGAATTCTACATTTGATTTAGCTGTTTTGGAGAATTCATTCCCTACTTTAATAGGAATATTGTTACCTCTTAAAAATCCTAATGTTTCAGTACGTAGATCTGGTGGAGCAATATGTTTGAATTCGTCTTGATTGGCTGCAAAAAAGAATACTTGATTTTCATTTTGGCATTGCCCATTTAATACTTTATAAAATGGTGTTTCTAAAAATCCATTTTCATTGATTCGTGAATAAGTAGTTAATGAATTAACTAAACCTGCATTTGGACCCTCTGGTGTTTCAATTGGACAAATTCGACCATAATGACTTGGATGGATACCACGAATTTTCATACCCGCAGTTTCTCGTGTAATACCACCTGGACCTAAAGAACTTAACCTACGTTTATGTGTAATTTCAGCTAAAGGATTTGTTTGATCCATAAATTGTGATAATTGGCTTGAATTAAAGAATTCTTTAAATGCCCCATTAATTGGTTTTGTATTTAATATCTTTTTAATTCGATCTAAATTTAGTAATTCTTTAACCTGTCTTTCACGTTTTGCTAAACGTTCAAGACCAATTAAACCAATACTAAATTGATTCGCAATTAATTCACCTGAACATCTAACACGACGATTTTTTAGATGATCAATATCGTCAATTGGTAATTTTCCTTCTTGAACTTTTATTAAATAATTCACAATACATATGAAATCATCTAAGGTTAAAGTTAAATTTGAAGTAGATTTATTTAAACCTAATTTTCGATTTAATTGAAGACGACCAACTTTTCCTAAATCATAAGTTTTAGGTGAAAGCTTCTGTTTAAAAAACTTTAACGCTAAATCCAATTGACTTATATGTGTTTTACCGAAAAGACCATTTGAATCAGCTAATAATAAATCAAAAGCTAATCTAGCTTGTCGTGAATATCTAAAAATATTTCGTGTTATTGTATTTGGTTTTGAATTATCAACTTTGTAGTTAAAATTGCTTGGTTGGATTTGTGCTAAAATATGTGGATGCTCTAAACCAAAGGTTTGCAAAAACGCAATCATAGGAATTTTTGGAATATTTTTCATACGAATCCACATGAAACCTTTTTTATCAATTTCTAATCGTAACCAAACCCCTCTTTGACAGATAATATCTGCATAATGAGTTTTTTTCGTTTTTGCTTGGTGAAAATAAACACCTGGACTTCGAACTAATTGGTGTAAAATGACACGTGCTGTCCCATTAATAATGAAATGCCCGCGGTTTGTCATTAGTGGCAAATTACCTAATAAAACCCATTGAGATAATAAAATTTTATTTGATGATGTTTTTAAATCGGTTGGAACATACATCGGGGCTGAATATGTTTTTGATTTTAAAATCGCTGTTTGAATTGTTTCATTCGGTGGTAAAAGTTTATAATATTGAAAATGGAAAAAAATGAAAAATTTTCCTGCTAAGTTACTATCAGATTTATTATTATTAGCTTTTAATGAATAATAGTTTTGTCCTTTAATAACATTTCGTTCGTTTGATCGAGATTTATAAGAAAATTTATCTGAAAACGAGATTTTTTTTAACGTTTTGGCTGGTTTTTGGGTTTCTTTATATTTGAACTCAGAATCCAGCTCATCTGTTGCTGTAGAATTAAGTAAAAAATTATCAACTGTTAAAAAATCTTTTAATACTTTGATGTTTTCTGAACTATGAGTGTCTAATTTCACTCGATTTGACGAGATAAACGGTTCTACAGTTGATTTTTTTATTAAAGTCGATTGAATCCATTTATCCTCATTTTGCATAGAATACTCAGAGAACGAAGTTGATGTTGATTTTGCTTGAACATTTAATTCAATTGGATTATGTTTTTCCAGCTCAGCCGGAATATCTTCTTTTAATAATTGTAAAAAACTAGTTCGTTGAGCTTCAATAAACTCGGGGACAAAAAATGAATAAATAAAAAAACGGTTAGACATACTTTTGTCGATTTAGTTGAGTTGTTTATTTGTATACTTAAAAACAATATTGAAAAGATTTTAAGTAGACAGAAAAAATGAAATTTGTTATAATATTATTATTGCAATATGGCGGTATGGCCAAGTGGTAAGGCAGAGGATTGCAAATCCTTTATTCCCCAGTTCGAATCTGGGTACCGCCTTTATTTTTGAATAAAGGGTCCATTATAACCTTCTTTGAATCATTAGATGATTAATTGAGAAGGATAATGGAATTCCCGTTTGTGATAGTTACAAAAAAATGAATTTTCAGATTATGCAGATGTTGACCATTTTGTATCAACAGCAACTTGATCTACTAATCCATATTCTTTTGCTTCTTTTGCTGACATAAATCTATCTCTATCCATGTCTCGTGAAATTTGGCTTAAAGACTGATTAGTACGTTGAGCATAGATCTGACCAACTTGTTGTCTAATTCTTAAAACTTCTTCACATTCACATAAAATTTCTGATGCTTGCCCTTGACTTCCACCTTCTGGTTGGTGAATCATAATACGTGAGTGTGGTAAAGCAATTCGCTTACCAATATCACCACCAGCTAAAATGAATGATGCCATTGATGCTGCTGTTCCAACACAAATAGTAGTTACATCAGCTTGTACATAATTCATAGTATCATATAACGCAATTCCACACGTTACTGAACCCCCTGGTGAGTTAATGTATAAATACAATCCTTTAGATTTTTCTTCTGCATTTAAAAATAACATAATACCAATTAACTGGTTTGTTAATTCGTCATCTAAATCTTGGCATAAAAATAAAACTCGTTCACGATATAAGCGATTATATAAATCAATCCATTGAGCTGTCGGTTCACCCGGTAATCTAAATGGAACTTTTGGTACTCCAATTGGCATAGTAATTTTTCGTCTATTTATTATAAACAATCACAAAATTGATTAATTTAAAGCTTCAATATAGCAAACGCAGAGCTTGTTGCAATCAAACAGAGAAATTATAATTCTTGAGCGATTGCATTGCAACCAGCGGGCTGATTGCAA
>Ga0209771_1000298_pt1 | contig 33244 bp, 26 predicted proteins | sample SaaInl59LU_5_DNA_FD_184639 | JGI IMG/M metagenome (GOLD analysis project Ga0209771, IMG submission 184639) | Marine microbial communities from expanding oxygen minimum zones in the Saanich Inlet - ESP_59LU_5_DNA (SPAdes) (version 2) | ecosystem: Environmental > Aquatic > Marine > Intertidal zone... | reverse complement strand
TCATCTTCACCTGAATCTGCTAATACATGAAATTCATGTGAACCACTGCCACCAATTGAGCCATTATCAGCAATGACCGGACGATACTCTAAACCAATGCGTTCAAACACATTACAGTATGCTTGGAACATTTTATCGTACGTGGTTTGTAAGCAATCTTGGCTCAAATGAAATGAATAAGCATCTTTCATCAAAAATTCACGACCACGCATGATCCCAAAACGAGGACGCACTTCATCACGAAATTTAGTTTGAATCTGGTATAAATTCAATGGGAGCTGTTTATAGCTAGATACTTCATTACGAACTAGTGCTGTAACCACTTCTTCGTGTGTTGGGCCGAGCACAAAGTCACGTTGATGACGGTCTTTTATACGCAATAATTCAGGACCATATTCTTCCCAGCGTCCTGATTCTTCCCAAAGATCAGCCGGTTGTACTACAGGCATTTGGATTTCAATTGCACCTGCTTTATTCATCTCCTCGCGCACAATGTTCGCTACCTTATTTAGTACGCGTAAGCCTGTTGGTAAATAATTATACAAGCCTGATGCGACTTTTCTGACCATTCCAGAGCGTAACATCAATTGATGTGAGACGACTTCTGCGTCTGCTGGGGTTTCTTTTTGCGTAGATAATAAATATTGGCTTGTGCGCATGGCAATGATTTCCTCAAAATTTGTGGGCGTATTCTAGCACAAGATCATCAGGACTAAAGCCCTATGCTTCCGGTTTTTATGCCTGAATGTTGATAATATGAGCTTGTTTATTATTTTCGATAATGAACTCAATATCTAGGTAAAAGAGCCGGATGTGATAGGTTTTATTTGGATTTTGTGCTTGGTAATCAGGTTTTTGATGATAAGCAGGGCGAGGATCAAAGGCGATGACTTGTTCAATGAGTGCCAATAATGAGGACTTGGTGTGCGTCTCAGGCAGGTTACAGGTGTCTAACTGAGTTAACACATCTTCAGCGAATATGACTATTAATGTGGGAACGGGTGCGTTATCTGCAAACCCACTTTGTGCATCAGGCTCATTATCAGCATAAGTTACATAAGGCTTGATATCTAAGATCGGAGTGCCACTTAAGCAATCTACACCTAAAATATGCAAGCGAGTTTCGCCATCAACCCGCTCAATGTGTGAATATTTGACTTTGGAAAGACCTATGTTATTTGGTCGAAAGCTACTACGCGACGCAAATACCCCGATTTTTTCATTTCCACCTAAACGTGGAGGACGAACGAGTGGAGAATAGGTGTGTGTCGTGTCGATACTCTGGTTAAATTGAAACACAATCCACAAGTGGGAGAAGTCATCAATTCCCCGAAAACCATTAATATCATCATACGGAGGAAACAGCTTAATATAACCTGGAATAGCTGTTAAACCTGATGACTGTCTGGGGATCCCAAACTTTTGTGTAAAAGGAGTTATCATCTCACCAATGGGATGACATTCAATGGATAATTGGTTGGCAGCTGATTGATTACTCATAGGAAGAAGTTACCGAGGTAACTTAGCGTGTGCCTGTTTGAGTATATCAGTGAAGTACTGAGTGCCCAGTTCGTGTGCACGGGCAATATTATCTTCAGGTATAGTATGCGCATTAGGCATATTATCTAGAATTTGTGTCAGACTGTCTTCACGTAAAATATGGTAAATAGGCAAGGGTGCACGATTCGTAAAATGACTGGGAGAGGAGGCTTTTTCTCCTTCAAATTGATAGTCAGGATGAAAGCTCGCAATTTGAAATACACCTTCAAATCCTTCATTCTCTAAGTTCTGTTGCAATAACATCAAGCCATCGAGATAATCATAAAAATCAAGCGCTTGCCAATCTAAAATAAATAATGTGGTTTCGATATCTTGATTGTCATTAAGGTGATGTAGTTGTGCGGTAAAGTCCTTTTGAATATGAGACCAGTCTTGAGAGTCATTGACATGATAAGCAATGGTTTCTTGGATGAAGGGCTTTTGCGCGAAAGGACAAAATTGCTGTCCAATCACAATCGCTTCGAGCCAATGTTTGATTGACTCGATAATTTGCAACTTTACCTGAGGATCTGCCACTTAAGAATGAGCCTTGACGTAAGCTTCCAAAGTGTTCTCGATTAAACTCGCCACTGTCATTGGCCCTACACCGCCAGGCACTGGCGTAATCCAACCTGCATTTTCAGCAGCCTTATCAAATTCAACATCACCAACTAACGAGCCATCTTCTAGACGGTTAATGCCAACATCAATTACAATCGCATTTTTCTTAATCCATTCACCAGGGATAAAGTTTGCCTTACCTACCGCGACGACGAGTAAGTCAGCACGCTGAACATGGCTTTTCAAATCTTGAGTAAATTTGTGACAGGTAGTGACAGTGCATCCAGCAAGTAATAATTCGAGTCCCATCGGTCGGCCGACAATGTTAGATGCACCAACAATCACCGCATCAAGTCCTTTAATATTGCGTTTGGTCGACTCAATCATCGTCATGATACCTTTTGGCGTACATGGACGGATAGCAGGAATACGCTGAGCAAGACGCCCAATATTATATGGATGGAATCCATCGACATCTTTGTGTGGATCAATACGCTCTAAAATCAATTCAGCATTTAACCCAGCAGGTAAGGGTAACTGAACTAAAATCCCGTCAATAGTCTCATCAGCGTTTAAGGTATCGATGAGTGATAAAAGTTCATCTTGTTCAGTTGTAGCAGGTAAATCGTAGCTTTTTGATACAAAACCCACTTCATCACACGCTTTACGTTTGTTATTCACATAAACTTGAGAAGCAGGATCGCAGCCAACTAATACTACCGCTAATCCTGGTGCGCGTTTTTTAGCGGCGACTGCGCCAGTGACGTATTCAGCGACATCTTGACGAACATTCTTTGCGATGACCTTGCCATCAATGAGGTGAGCTTGCATGAAAAACCTTGATTGAATAAAAGATGAATATGGTACATTGTTTCACATGTGAGAAAAATTGCCAAAAAATAAATTGACCTCAAACAGTCAAATCGGTAATATGCGCCACCTTAGTCGGTGAGTGGCGCAGCTTGGTAGCGCACTTGGTTTGGGTCCAAGGGGTCGTAGGTTCGAATCCTATCTCACCGACCATTATTTCCCAGCATATCCATTATATGCCCATTGCGAGGGCGTAGCTCAGCTGGATAGAGCATCTGCCTTCTAAGCAGACGGTCGCAGGTTCGAATCCTGCCGTCCTCGCCATTTATTTTCACACCTAGATTTAATTCAGTGAACGAATTTCGATTAATTATATGCTTTTTCGGCAGGATGAAGAATCTGCGAAGCAGGTCGACAACATGCCTGGAGCATGTTGAACTGTGTGTAGCACATCCCAAAGGGACGAGGGCAGGAAGCCCGAGGTAATCCTGCCGTCCTCGCCATTTATTTTCACACCTAGATTTAATTCAGAGAATGAATTTCGATTAATTATATGCTTTTTCGGCAGGATGAAGAATCTGCGAAGCAGGTCGACAACATGCCTTGAGCATGCTGAACTTTGCGTAGCACATCCCAAAGGGACGAGGGCAGGAAGCCCGAGGTAATCCTGCCATCCTCGCCATTTATTTTCACACCTAGATTTAATTCAGTGAACGAATTTCGATTAATTATATGCTTTTTCGGCAGGATGAAGAACTGTTTAACCTTGCCTATCGACTAGGTTTACTCGCTAAATACCTAACATACAGATATACCTCATCGTAATTCAGTTTAATTTGAGGCGTATCATTATGGGATTATTTAGACAGGCAGCAGTCGATGCACGCAAACGTGTCGTGATTGGTAACCATTTGATTCCACCAAGTCGTCATTTAACTTGCTTAGTATGGTTATCTTGTGGGGTGTTTGTACTGTTAACGACATGGGTATTAACGCGTCAATATGAACAGACAAAAGCAATACAAGGTGTTACACACTATACGCAAGGTGAGTTTTCGATAGTGAGTCCATACCAAGGTATAATAACTGATATTCATGTCACTTCTAATCAAACAGTAGTGAAAGGACAGGCATTATTTACTGTCAATATGCAGCCTACGTCAGGTTTTACTCCCGCAGATATTCAGTTACAACAGACTCAATACAATACGATTCAAACACATTTGTTAAACAAACAAAAAAATATTGATGTGACTTTTATTGCAGAGAAAAAATACCTTCAACAATCAGCCGACAATACTCGACGTGTGATTAATAACTTAAACGAGCAGCTGGTGTTACTGAATGCTGATCATCTCGCTCAACAGGCGCAAGGTCAGCGCATGATATCGTTATTGAATAAAGGCATTGTTAGTCATCACCAGGTGGAACAGCACCAAGTAGAATTCAGAGGGATTAAAAGCCGAATATTACAGATTGAGCAATCGCTCATAGAGCGAGGCTCTCAACTAGCACTATTCAAACAACAATTAGTCGATTTAGTGAGTAAAAGGGACGAAAAACTCGCTAATATAGAAGGGCGTTTAGTTGAAAACAGTACAAAACTTCAAGCCTTAAAATTTCAAACTTCAACTATGATTACGGCACCTAAAGACGGCGTTATCACACAACTTGTGTTGAACGAAGGCGCGACCATATTTAATCAACAAAAGTTAGCAGTAATAGTGCCCGAACACGGAGAGTTAGTGGGGCGCCTAGTGATCCCGAGTGTTGCAACGGCTGATATCAATATACATCAGTTAGTTCACTTACAAATGAAGTCCTACCCTCATAGAATTTACGGGCAATTGCAAAGCACCATAACAAGTATTGATAAACCATCATTCCAAACACAGCCGAATGGAATACATGCTCAAGTAGCGATCCCTGAAGTGTGGCAGACTAACAAAAGTGCTCAAGAAATTATCTTAACGAGCGGTATGGAATTCACCGCATTGATTGTCATTGAGCAGTACCCGTTATGGCAAAAAATGTGGCTTAAATTGAATCGTACTTTCGCTGATAGGGGGTAAAGTATGTTCAGTCAACTGTCATTTAATTGGCCATCATCGACACCACTGATCCTACAGCAACAAACATCAGAATGTGGTCCTGCATGCATCGCTATGATTAGTGGTCATTATGGCAATATGCTAAGTATGTCGAAAATACGTCAACAATGTGTGCAAAATAACTATAGTTTGCAGGGTATGAATTTGCTTCAGCTGAGCCAATTGGCTGAGTTGAATGAGCTAACTGCGCGTGCATTTCAATGCGAAATTGATGAGTTAGAATCACTAACACTACCTTGTATTTTACACTGGGATCTTCAGCATTTCGTCGTCTTAACAAAAATTAAAAAACAGACATTTCATATTCATGATCCCGCCTCCGGTTCAAAGGTGTTCTCATTAGCTCAACTTTCTAAGCATTTCACCGGGGTCGCGTTAAGCATCGAGCCAACGCTATCATTTACCCCGAATAAAACGGATACAGATATTCACTTAAGGGATTTGTGGGCTGGGTCTAATGGCTTTAGTTCTGCTTTATGGCAAATAGGTATGCTAAGTATCACCCTGCAATTGTTGTCATTATCAACACCGTATTACCTACAATGGATCATGGATGAAGTGTTACTGACTTTTGATAAAAGTATGCTGTTCACATTGGCATTTGGTTTTAGTGGGGTATTGATATTTACCACAATGGTCAATGTCCTTAGAAGCTGGATTATTACGCGATTTACATCATTTTTAGCCGTGAGCTTGAGTGATAATGTGATGAGTCATTTGTTAAAACTGCCACATGAGTACTTTGTAAATAGGCATTTAGGTGATATTGCGTCTCGATTTGGCTCTGTTAATGCTATTAATGAGCGCATCAGTGCTGGTATTACCGAAACAATAGTGGACGGGATCATGGTGCTCAGTGTTGTTGGTGTAATGTTACTTTATGGTTGGACGTTAACGTTGATTGTTGTTGGTTTTATGTTGTTATATGGGATCCTGCGATGGGTGTTTTTTCAACCACTTCGTCAAGCCACTTTATGTCAACTTGAATACAATGCCAAAGCGGATACGCTTTTTTTTGAAAGTTTACGTGCACACCAAACGATCACCTTGTTTAATCAAACCGCTAGACGAAAACAGTTATGGGCAAATGATTATGTGAATGCCGTCAATGCAGGTATTGAATTAAGCCGTTGGAATATCGGATTTGAAACAATCAACAAACTCATTTTTGGTTTTGAAAACATCATGGTTATTATGGTGGCAACAATCATGGTGATGGATCAAAGCCTTTCTATCGGGATGATGATTGCTTTTATTGCCTACAAAACAATGTTTACCCAACGTATCGCTAATTTAGTCGAGCAAGGTATTGCCTTTAAAATGCTGCGAATGCATTTAGAACGATTAGGTGACATTATTGATACGCCGATTCAACCTAATTTAACGGCCCAAAGGGCTTTGCCTTATCACCGATTAAATCAGACTTTCCTTGCTAAAGATAATAATGACTCGAGAGCAGATACCTCAGGCGAGTTGGTGTTGGATAACGTCTCATTTCATTATCCAGGCTCTGAGGATCTTATATTGAATCAGATTAACCTGACTATTAATGCCGGTGAAAAAGTCGTGATTTCAGGCCCTTCTGGTGGTGGGAAGACCACCTTGTTAAAGATAATGTTAGGTCTAATTGCACCAACAAGTGGATGTGTTAGATACAACGGTGTCGATATTACTCAACTTGGTCTAGTGGCTTATCGAAGCCAAATCGCTACAGTGATGCAAGATGATTTATTGCTAGCAGGGACCATTGAAGAAAATATCACCTTGTTTGATGAAGAACCTAAGCATAAAGAGTTACTGAGGATATTAGAACAATGCCAATTACTTGACATGGTTAATCGATTACCTATGGGAATAAATACTCTTATAGGCGAACTCGGGGCGCAATTATCTGGTGGACAAATTCAACGTATCTTACTCGCTCGAGCACTTTATCAGCGCCCTCATATTCTATATTTAGATGAAGCGACAAGTGCTTTGGATAAAGAAACTGAACAAGCGATTATCAGTCAAATTAAACACTTAGGTATGACACAAATCCAGATTGCTCATCGTCAAGAAACAATAAAAAATGCCGAACACCACTATCAAATTAATGCCCATGGATTACAGCGCATAGCGAATAGATAAATACATGACGATTAATTCTTAATTTTATCTAGAATTTTGATAATTAAATCTTGACACTTGATGCCTATCAACTTAATATGCGCACCGCTTTCAACGGCGAATAACAATGGTGGGCGTAGCTCAGTTGGTAGAGCTCCGGATTGTGATTCCGGCGGTCGTGGGTTCGAACCCCATCGTCCACCCCATTTCGCTGTTGGTCAAGTTAACCAGAGAAACTTTTCTCTCGGGCAATGCGGGAGTGGTGGAATTGGTAGACACGCTGGATTTAGGTTCCAGTGCTTCACGGCGTGAGAGTTCAAGTCTCTCCTTCCGCACCATTTATTAGAGTCCTATCTAATAAAACTTTAAGATCGGTGAGTGGCGCAGCTTGGTAGCGCACTTGGTTTGGGTCCAAGGGGTCGTAGGTTCGAATCCTATCTCACCGACCATCTTAAATTCATCTAATATTACCTCTGTACTAAATCTTTACATAACTGTATAATACGCCGTCTTTTATAATGGGTCTGGGCTCTGGTATATAAATATTTATATACAGGACAGCTCGATTTAACCGCGCATGATGCGCACAGTTGAGGTAGAATAATGCAAGTTTCAGTCGAAACGACTCAAGGTTTAGAGCGCCGTGTTACGGTAGCCGTTCCTGCAGCTTCTGTAGATGATGCAGTTAAAGCACGTTTACAACAATTAGCAAAAACACAACGTATCAACGGTTTCCGTCCTGGTAAAGTGCCAGTGAAAGTATTACAAAAACGTTTTGGCGCATCCGTTCGTCAAGAAGTAGCCGGTGATTTAATGCAGCGTCATTTCTATGAAGCCATTATCCAAGAAAAAATTACACCTGCTGGCATGCCATCATTCGATTTAACGAAAGATGTTGCTGGTGAAGATCTAGAATTTACTGCCGTTTTCGAAGTATATCCAGAAGTTGAACTAAAAGAGTTAGATCAATTATCAGTTGAAACACCTGTTGTTGAAATTAAAGACAAAGACCTTAAAGAAATGATGGTCACGTTACAAAAACAACATGCTGATTGGAAAGAAGGCAAGCGTAAAGCGAAGAAAGATGATCGTGTGACTATCGATTTCGTCGGCACCATCGACGGTGAAGAGTTTGAAGGTGGTAAAGCGGAAGATTTCCCTCTAGAACTAGGTAAAGATCGTATGATCCCTGGTTTTGAAGATAACATCATTGGTCTTAAGCCAGGTGAAGAGTGTGTTGCAGAGGTAACTTTCCCTGAAGATTATCATGCTGAAGCGCTAAAAGGTAAAGCAGCATCATTTGCGATCACAGTGAAGAAAGTTGAAGGCTTAAATCTACCTAAAGTAGACGAAGAGTTTGCAAAATTATTTGGTTTAGAAGAAGGCGGTGTTGAAGCGCTTGAAGCTGAAGTTAAGAAAAATATGCAGCGTGAATTAGACCAAACTGTTAAAGCAAAAGTTAAAGAAAATGTGATTGAAGCGTTGATAGCGTCTCAAGAAGTTGAAGTGCCAAGCGCGTTAATTGACCAAGAAGTCAATGCTTTACGTGACCAAGCAAAACAACGTTTCGCTCAACAAGGTCAAGCAGATCCTAAGAATTTACCTGAATTACCAGCTGAGTTATTCACTGACAATGCAAAGCGTCGTGTGTCAATTGGTCTAATTTTAGGTGAAGTGATTAAATCTAATGATCTTAAAGCCGATGAAGAGAAAGTAAACGCATTAATCGAAACGACGGCTTCTGCTTATGAAGATCCAAGTGAAGTTATTGAGTATTATAAATCAAATCAAGAGCTTATGAGTCAAATGCAGAATGTTGCATTAGAAGAACAAGCCATTGATTGGGTCCTTGCTCAAGCAAAAGTCAAAGAAGTGAAAACTAAATTTGACGAGATTATGAACAAACAAGCGTAATCCACAAATTACGTTTGACTTTCATAGTCATCAACTGATTAAATGCCCAGTATTCACTGGGCTTTTTTATATCATTAAGGAAATATAATTGAACACATTTGACGACGTACAAAACGCTTTAGTACCAATGGTCATCGAGCAGACTGCTAAGGGTGAGCGCTCATTTGACATTTATTCACGTCTTTTGAAAGAAAATGTCATATTTTTGGTCGGTCAAGTTGAAGACCACATGGCTAATCTTATCGTTGCCCAGATGTTATTTTTAGAAGCTGAAAACCCTGAGAAAGATATCTTCTTATACATCAACTCTCCTGGAGGTTCTGTTACAGCGGGTATGGCGATTTATGACACGATGAATTTCATTAAACCTGACGTGAGCACAGTATGTATTGGTCAAGCAGCCAGTATGGGGGCATTTTTGTTATCTGGTGGTGCCAAAGGTAAGCGTTATTGTTTACCTAACTCACGCGTTATGATCCATCAACCTCTTGGAGGTTTCCAGGGGCAGGCGTCTGATTTTGAAATTCATGCAAAAGAAATTTTGTCGATTAAAGAGAAACTTAATCGCTTAATGGCCGATCATACTGATCGTCCTTATGAAGATTTAGCTCGTGATACTGATCGTGATAACTTCCTGAGTGCTCAAGAGTCGCTTGATTATGGTTTAATTGACCATATTATGAAAAGTAGAAATGACATTCCAGGCAGTTAAGAATAAATAAGCTATACTAACTAATTGTGTCGTGATGTTCGCGACGTTTTCAATAGCAAGGCGGTTAATAAATGAGTGATAAACCAAATAGTGATGGTGATAACAAGCTATTATACTGTTCTTTTTGTGGCAAAAGTCAGCATGAAGTTCGCAAGCTAATCGCTGGGCCTTCTGTGTTTATTTGTGATGAATGTGTCGATTTATGTAACGATATTATTCGCGAAGAAATTAAAGAGATTTCCCCAAAACAAAAACACGAATCGTTACCAAAACCTCAAGAAATTCATGCGCATCTTGACGATTATGTCATTGGACAAGAGCATGCGAAAAAAGTGCTTTCTGTCGCTGTTTATAATCACTATAAGCGACTTAAAAATGGTGATGTGCATGAAGGTGTTGAATTAGGTAAAAGTAATATTCTGTTAATCGGTCCAACAGGTAGCGGAAAAACGTTATTAGCAGAGACGCTAGCACGTTTATTAGATGTACCGTTTACTATGGCTGATGCAACCACCTTAACCGAAGCAGGTTATGTGGGTGAAGATGTTGAAAATATCATTCAGAAGTTATTACAAAAATGCGACTATGATGTTGAGAAAGCACAGCGTGGTATCGTATACATTGATGAGATTGATAAGATTTCACGTAAATCCGATAATCCGTCAATTACCCGAGATGTTTCCGGTGAAGGTGTACAACAAGCCTTACTGAAATTGATTGAAGGGACAGTTGCTTCTGTGCCACCTCAAGGGGGGCGTAAACACCCTCAACAAGAATTTCTTCAAGTAGATACGTCTAAGATTTTATTTATTTGTGGTGGTGCTTTTGCTGGTCTAGATAAAGTCATTGAGCAACGTTCCCAAAAAGGCGCAGGTATTGGTTTTGGTGCGCAAGTAAAAGATGTGTCTAATACCAAAGCAGTGGGAGAGTTATTTAAAGCGGTTGAGCCGGAAGATCTCGTTCGTTACGGCTTAATTCCTGAATTCATTGGTCGATTACCGGTAGTGACAAGCTTGGAAGAGTTAAATGAAGAGGCACTCATTCAGATTTTGACCCAACCTAAAAATGCGATTACGAAACAATACGGTGCATTATTTGCCTTAGAAGATACACAGTTAGAATTTCGTGAAGACGCTTTAACTGCGATTGCCAAAAAAGCGATGGAAAGAAAGACGGGTGCTCGAGGCTTACGTTCTATTGTTGAAGCTGTTTTATTGGAAACAATGTATCAACTTCCGTCTACAGAAAACGTCAGTAAAGTCGTCGTTGATGAGACCGTCATTCAAGGCGAGTCACAACCTATCTTAATTTATGACAGTGGCGAACAAGCTGCTGGTGCAGAATAAAAGAATGTTAAAAGGCCTGTTATCAGGCCTTTTTTATGGATGAAAGTATAGTTATTTTCACTTTGACATTGAACTTTCTAATCCTTACCACATATTAATACCATAGATGTTTTAAAAAGAGAGCAATAATGACAGTTGAGCATGATCAAATGGATATGCCAATCCTTGCGTTAAGAGATGTAGTGGTCTACCCACATATGGTAATCCCATTGTTTGTAGGTCGTGAAAAATCGATCCAGTGTCTTGAAGTGGCAATGGAAAACAATAAACAAATTTTTCTAGTCGCTCAAAAAGATGCTGGCGTTGATGAGCCAACGACAGATGATATTTATACCACTGGTACCATAGCGACTATTTTACAATTGTTAAAGCTGCCTGATGGTACGGTAAAGGTATTAGTGGAAGGGTCTGTGCGTGGTGATATTCAAGAATATTATCAACATGAGCCATTCTTTAAAGGACGCATTCTACCGATGCATGATGAACCAGTAGAAGAATCCGATCAAGAAGTACTATCTCGTTCTGCAATTTCACAGTTTGAAGGTTACGTTAAACTAAACAAGAAGATCCCTCCTGAAGTACTGACCTCATTAACGGGTATTGAGGAAGTTGCCCGGTTAGCAGATACGATGGCGGCCCATATGCCGCTTAAATTGTCTGAAAAACAAAAAGTACTAGAAATGCATAAAGTAGAAGAGCGTTTAGAGTATTTAATGGCACTGATGGAAGGTGAGATTGACCTGCTTCAAGTAGAAAAGAAAATCCGCACTCGTGTGAAAAAGCAGATGGAAAAATCTCAGCGAGAGTATTATTTAAACGAACAAATGAAGGCGATTCAAAAAGAGCTAGGTGAGCTTGATGATGCGCCTGATGAATTTGAGGCACTCAATCAAAAAATCACTGATGCCAAAATGCCAGCAGAAGCCTTAGATAAAGCAAAGGCGGAATTACAGAAACTGAAAATGATGTCACCGATGTCTGCAGAGGCGACTGTCGTGCGAAGCTATATTGAATGGCTAACCAAAGTACCATGGAACAAGCGTAGCCCAGTTAAGAAAGATTTAGGACGAGCAGAAGCGGTATTGGATGCAGATCATTATGGTCTGGATAAAGTGAAAGAACGGATCCTAGAATATTTAGCCGTACAGCAACGTGTTCGCAAGTTAAAAGGCCCTATTTTATGTTTAGTGGGTCCTCCTGGTGTGGGTAAAACCTCTTTAGGACAATCGATCGCAAAAGCAACAGGTCGTAAATATGTGCGCATGGCATTAGGTGGCGTTCGAGATGAAGCTGAAATTAGAGGTCACAGAAGAACATACATTGGTTCATTACCTGGTAAATTAATTCAAAAAATGGCCAAAGTCGAAGTTAAGAATCCATTATTCTTACTTGATGAAATTGATAAAATGTCCTCAGATATGCGAGGAGACCCTTCCTCTGCGCTTTTGGAAGTATTAGATCCGGAACAAAATTCAAGTTTTAGTGATCACTATTTAGAACTGGATTATGACTTGTCAGATGTGATGTTTGTGGCGACTTCTAACAGTATGGATATCCCTGGGCCATTATTAGATCGTATGGAAGTGATTCGTTTATCCGGTTATACCGAAGATGAAAAGCTGAACATAGCAACACAGCATTTGATCAATAAACAAATTGAAAGAAATGGTCTCAAGAATAAAGAGATTAAGATTGAAGAATCCGCCATTATTGGCATTATTCGTTATTACACGCGTGAAGCTGGGGTACGAAGTTTAGAGCGCGAAATATCTAAGCTTTGTCGTAAAGCCGTTAAGATGATTCTGTTAAAAGAGACCCAATCTCCGGTAATTATTAATCAGGATAATTTAAGTGATTTTCTCGGTGTACAACGCTTTGATTATGGCCGTGCAGAAGAAAACAATCAAATTGGTCAAGTAAATGGATTAGCTTGGACCCAGGTCGGTGGTGACTTGTTGACGATTGAGAGTACATCCGTCGTAGGTAAAGGCAAAACAACATTTACTGGATCATTAGGCGATGTCATGCTTGAGTCGATTAAAACGGCCATGACTGTTGTCCGTTCTCGTGCTGAAAAATTACGTATTAATGATGATTTTCATGAAAAGCGTGACATTCATGTGCATGTACCGGAAGGAGCAACGCCGAAAGATGGACCTAGTGCTGGGATAGGTATGTGTACTGCTTTGGTATCGTCTTTAACGGGCAATCCAGTTAAATGCAACGTTGCCATGACAGGAGAAATTACTTTACGTGGAGAGGTGTTAACTATTGGTGGTTTGAAAGAGAAATTACTAGCAGCACATCGAGGTGGCATTAAAACAGTCATCATTCCTAAAGATAATGCACGCGACCTAGAAGAGATCCCTGAAAATGTCAAAGCGGATTTAGATATTTATCCAGTTCAATGGATTGATGAGGTATTAGAACTGGCGTTAGAGAATCCGGTTGCACAAATTTCAATCAAAAAACCGGCCTAAAGTTGGTTATTTATTGAGCGTTTTGAGGTTGAAAGCCAAATTTTCATGAAGTTTTTATTAAATATGTACATTTTTTTTACATTTTTTGAAATTAGGGCTTTTAACTTGACTCAATTGTGATACCTTAAAGATGTTAATTGCTTCAAACCCTTTATTTCATTGAGGTCAGCAGTTAAATTTTGAGTCTTTTGTTGCCAACCTTAATTTTAAGGTTAACAATATAATAACAAATTTATAATTTCATAAAATAAATGTAGGGGATCTTACGTGAACAAATCTGAACTAATCGAAAAAATTGCTGATGCAGCAGATATTAAAAAAGTTGAAGCTGGTCGTGCGTTAGACGCATTCATTGAAGCAGTGACTGCAGAACTAAAAGCTGATGGTACAGTACAACTAGTTGGTTTTGGTACTTTCCAAGTACGTGAGCGTGCAGCTCGTACAGGTCGTAACCCACAGACTGGTGCAGAAATTCAGATCGCAGCTGCTAAAGTACCTGCTTTCAAAGCTGGTAAAGCACTTAAAGACGCTTGTAACTAATACAAACGACTTCATCTTGAAAAAGGCTCTTTTTAGAGCCTTTTTTATTGTCTAAACACCACGTAATCAGTGGCGATAATGTGCATATTCGTTTATCATGCAACGCTAAAATTTTAACAATAACATCCTCACGGAGTTGGCAGAACTTATGTTAGAGAGAATGAGAGAAGGACTACAAGGTCCTTGGGCTATGATTATCGTAGCGTTAATTGTATTAAGTTTCGTATTTGCTGGTGTTGGCAGTTACTTAGCTTCGCCTGTAGATACAGCCGCAGCAAAAGTGAATGGCGAAGATATTTCAGCTCGTGCACTTGATCAAGCGTATCAAAATGAACGCGCACGTCTAGAATCACAATTTGGTGAAGGGATCAGTAGTTTGTTTGCTAATCCAGAGTACTTAGCTAATTTTCGTCAAGGGATCCTTGAGCGCCTAGTGGCAGATAAACTTGTTGAACAAAAGGCACAAGCGTTAGGTTTACGAGTATCGGACGCACAAATTAAAGATACCATATTAAGTATGCCGGAGTTTCAAGTAGGCGGTGTATTTAACAATGATCGTTATTTGGCAGTATTACGCCAAGCAGGTTTCCAAGTTGATGATTTTAGAAATTATATGCGTAACACAATGACAAAAGAACAATTGTCACGTGCACTACTTGCGACCGATTTTGTTGTCCCAAATGAAGTCATTACACAGTTAAATTTAGGTCGTCAAACGCGCGATGCAAAATACGCAACGATCCCAACAGCTAACTTTGCAGACACTATTGAATTATCTGATCTAGATATCACTAATTATTACCAAACGAACATTGATACATATGATACTCAAGAGCAAGTGAGTATCGAATACGTTGAATTGAAGGTGTCTGATTTAATGGATGGCGTTAATGCCACTGATGCGCAAATTGAAGAGTATTATCAGTTTAATATTGCAAACTATCGCACAGAAGCACAACGTCGTGTATCGCATATTTTGATTGAATCAGGTGACGATACCGCAGCTGCTGAAGCAAAAATCGCAGAAGTGCAAGCTAAGCTTAATGCGGGTGAAGATTTTGCAGAACTAGCAAAAACATATTCTGATGATACATTTAGTGCTGAAAATGGTGGTGATTTAGAGTTTATTACTATTGGTGATTTAGATCCTGCTTTTGATGAGGCTGTTTTAGCACTAGAAAATGTTGGCGATGTTTCAGATATTGTAGCCACTGATTTTGGTTTTCATTTAATTACATTAACGGATTTTACTCCGGCAGAGGTGACTCCTTTTGTCGATGTAAAAGATGAGATCGCTGAAGCGGTCAAGCTGGAAATAGCGACAGAAGCATTTTTTGTTCAGCAACAAACCATGGCTGAACTAGCGTTTGAAGTGCCTGATACCTTAGAGGATGTTGCTTCAGCTGTTGATAAAGCCATTGTCAAAACGCCATTATTTTCAGCAAGTAACGTTCCGCCAGCATTAAATAATAGTGCAGTATTAGCGAACGCATTTTCTGCTGAATTTATTGAAGAAAACATGAACTCTGATGTGATTGAGCTAAACGATGAGCATGTATTGGTAATGCGAATAGCACAATACGAACCGCAGCGTACACGTAGTCTTGAGGAAGTAAAAGAACAAGTGGTAACGGCTTTGACGACTCAAAAATCTCAAGAGGCTGCACTGGCTTATGTGAACCAAGTGATTGCTGCATCAAGTGAAGAACAAGCTAACTTATTAAGTCAGCAAGGACTAGCACTGACTGAATTATCTAGTGTGCCGAGAGAGGGCTTAGAAGGTATTGACTCTGCTGCAGTAGAGGTGCTTTTCACACTATCACAAAGTAACGCTCAAGCTGCTGTGACGCTTCCATCTGGTGATGTTGCATTGGTTGAGTTAGTCGCCGTCAATGACGTAACTACGCCTGATACTGAGTTAGGTGAACAGTTACGTAATCGTATGACAGGCCAGCGTGCTCAAAACAGCTATCAAGCATTTGTAGATGCATTGACAGCCGACGCTGAGATTGTTTACTTAACTAAATAATAGAAAAGCACTTACCACTGTCTATTTAGGTACGGTTAAAAAATAAAAAGGCGTGACTCATATGAGATACGCCTTTTTTATTGCTCGTTAATAAATAATCAGAAATAAACTACTGATGTTGAGTAACTATCATTAGCACAGTGTAAAAAACAGCAATGACACTAGAAAACACTAAAATATATAAGAAGCCTTGTTTACCTTGTTTGAGTGTGAAGTCATTGGCCCTCAAATAGATCACCCAAATAATGCTTAGTACTAAAGGAATAAGAAATAGTAATCTGATCACAATGGAAATACCTTTCGAAAATATGAGATACAGTATTTCTATTACGCATGAGTTAACTCAATAGGTCAATCATTATTCATGTATTAGCTTCGATATAACGTGCATATTTCTTAGATGTAAGTTGTTGAATATCAACCATGACTAAGCCATCCACACAGAAATTAAAGTCAGGATCGATATTAAACCCATGGAAACGAACACCTTCTGGATTGGCTATTTCAGTATATTGTTTAAACAGTGTGGGAACAGAAAAGCCCATTGATGATAGGATGTGTTTTAGGTGCTTAAATTCTGATTTGTAATCATTACCATCAAATTTAATATTTGGCTCAGGGTGCAATAAGAAGGCTTGTTTAGGTATGGCACAAGGATCTTTTGACCGAAAATACGTCGTATAAAATTGAACAATTAGTTGTTTGGCTTCTTCTGGGTAAGAATCAGATAAACTCACAGGGCCAAATAAATATCGATATTGTGGATAGCGTCGAATAAAGGCACCTATTCCATACCAAAGATAATCTAAAGACCGTTTACCCCAATACTGAGGTTGTACAAAACTTCGTCCTAATTCTAAACCTTGTGCGATAAACGGTTCCATTTGTTCTGTAAAATTAAACAATGTCGAAGTGTATAGACCCGTATCATGGTCAGTGCGAGATAAAGAGGCTGCATCAGCGAAACGATAAGCCCCTACAACTTCTAATGTATCATTATCCCACAATACTAAATGGTAATAATGTGAGTCATATTTATCAATATCACGTTTTTTAAATGTGCCCTCACCAACGGTTCTAAATGCGATTTCCCTTAAGCGACCAATTTCTCTCATCAGTGCAGTTGAAGCTTTATGTTGATATAAATAAATGAATTTATTATCACCCGTTTGTCCTAATAACTCACAACAGGTTTTTAGCTCATTATGTAAAACTGAACGACTTTCCGGCAATGCTATTGGGGCTTGAGTATTCAACATACCAGGTTTGTCATTAGCAACAGCATAAAGATGTTTTTTAAATAGTTTTACTGTCGTTTTGATAGGTAATTTATTGTTTGCATAGGAGGAAACTGGAATGATTTCACCAATCCTAATCGGAAAATGAGATTTGCGCTGTTTAAACATTTCTTTCACTAACAAAAGCGTCGATAGCGGTTTATATAGCATCGATATACTATAAAATAATGGTGAGTTTTTGCCGTCGATAAATACTGGTAAAATTGGAGCATGGTGTTGTTTCGCAATGCGAAGAAAGCCACTACGCCATTGTGGATCACGGATCCCTTGAGGGTGTAAACGAGACACCTCTCCAGCGGGAAATATGATCAATGCCCCTTCATTTTTTAAATGTGAATGAACAGCCTGCATATCTTTTCGACAAGTATTTCCATGCATATTGTCAACGGGTAATAACAAGTCATGCAGCGCATTAACGCTCATTAGCATTTGATTGGCCATTACTTTCACATCAGGACGCACATTATGAATCATTTTGAGCAATGCTAATCCATCAAGAGAGCCAATGGGATGATTGGCAATAATCACTGCTTTACCTATAGATGGGATATGTTGTTTTTCAGTTTCCCGAACAGAATAAGTAACATTAAAATAATCCAATACTTGTTCTACAAAATCAATTCCAGTTAAATGTGGATATGTTTTTACAAATGCGCATATGTCAGATTCATGTAACAGGTGGCGCAATAAAAATATGAGTGGTTTTGCAATAGTGGGATTATTGGCAAGTTTTGGATAGTGTTGATGGATGACATCTGAGACAGAAAACATAATTGAATCATACAGTATATATATGATTCTAAAATAACTTTGAATTATGACAAAGAGATGAAGCAGAGTTGTCATTAGTGTGACAACTCCGTTTCATATTTATGATGTTAACTTAATCAGCCGCTGGTGCTGGACGAGGATCAAAATTTGTATTTGCCATATAAGCGGTGACTAATGCCCAAATGGTTTGGTTTTGACGGATGTCATCCATATCAATTTTATCTAATGTATCGTTCGGGGTATGATGATAGTCAAAATAGTAAGTACCATCTTGCTTAAGCGCTAACACCGGTACGCCATATTTTGGCATCATGGAGACATCAGGACCGCCGTTAGTGCTGTTATTTCCCAAAGCTACACCCAATGTCAACAAAGCGTTATAAAGCTCACTAGCCTCATCTCTAACGTTATCTGCAAACCGGGTATCCATTCGATATATTGGTCCTGCACCAAAGTCAGACTCTGCAGCGACAATAATGCTATCTAACGTGTCCTTATTCGCACGTACATATTCATAGGCACCGATTAAACCTATCTCTTCTGCAGCGAATAACACTACTCGTATAGTGCGCTTCGGTTGACCGATCACATCTTTGATATGTTTTGCAGCGGCCATCACAATACCCACACCAGCACCATCGTCTAATGCGCCTGTCCCTTCATCCCAAGAATCCAAGTGTGCAGAGATCAGCACGACTTCTTCTGGCGATTCGGTACCTGTAAACTCACCAATCACATTATATGACGTCTGCCACCCTGCATCTTTAGCTTGCATATTGACAGACAGAGTGACTTTATCGGTTTTCTGGATCATTGCTTCTAATGTGTCTGCATCAGCAGTAGATATTGCCCCTGCTGGGATTTTTTCCACAGAATCATCGTAGCGCATCACACCGGTATGAGCAAAACGCGAGTTATCTGTTCCGACAGAACGTATGATCACGGCTTGAGCACCTTGTTTAGCAGCTTCTACTGCGCCGCGAACACGATTTGGTACTACTTTACCGTAAAAACGGCCGGCTTTATCTCGTTGCATACGTGTATTTAAGAAGACAATTTTGCCTTCAATCTCGCTTTTATTAGCTGCTTGTAATTCTGCAATTGAGCCAAACATGGCGACGTCCGCTGTTAAACCGCTTTCAGGCGTAGCGATACTTCCACCTAGTGCGGTGATGACTAAGCTTTGTGGAAAGGGGGCGACAATCTTTGCATCAGCAAATCCTCGTTCCCAATTACGTACGCGAACCGGTTCTTTATAAACCTTGTCAAAACCCAATTCTGCGAACTTGGTTTCGGCCCATGCAACAGCACGTTTATCGCCTTTTGAACCCGCTATGCGTGGACCAACTTCTACCGTCAGCGATTTGACAATTTCATACGCTAAATCACTTTGGCTACTGGTATTAATCAAAGAAGAATAAGTATCGTCTTTCGTGGGAGAGAGAGGTGCTTCTTGGTTAGATGGTGTTGTGTTTTGGCAACCTAGTAGGGTAACGAATAAGACACCGATTGCTAACGGTTTTAAACGTGTCATGGCTTACTTCCTGTTGTTATTATTATTGATAAAAATGCATCATAGCAAAGCTAAATTACAGGCACAAAAAAAGCACCGAAAAGGTGCTTTTTTACAAAAACGAGCTAAGAAATTAAAGTGCTTTAATTTGCGCAGCTAAACGGCTCTTATGACGAGCAGCTTTGTTTTTGTGGATTAATCCTTTGGTTGCCATACGATCTAAAATAGGTGTAGCAGCAACTAAAGCAGCTTGAGCCGCTTCTTTATCACCTGCCGCAATGGCAGCAAGGACTTTCTTTATGCAGGTACGGGTGAAAGAGCGACGGCTCGCATTATGCTGACGACGCTTCTCGGCCTGAATTGCACGTTTTTTAGCAGACTTAATGTTAGCCAATGTGAACTCCGAAAAAAATTCATGTAAAATTTAGGGCGCAGATTATCTGTTTTTATCAAGTTAATGTCAACGGCTTTATATGCTTTTTTGATTGTTTATACACAAGCTAATGAGTTAGTGCTAATCTACACACACTTAATTGTCACTTATTATCATCTTTTATGCTGTTAAAATCTGGATTTATAGTCAGCATCATGACCTTACTTTCGCGTGTCCTTGGATTGGTACGCGATGTGGTTGTGGCTAATTTAATGGGCGCGGGGGCGAGTGCGGATGTATTTTTCTTCGCGAACAAAATTCCCAATTTTTTACGTCGATTATTCGCAGAAGGCGCTTTTGCCCAAGCATTTGTCCCTGTGTTATCAGAAGTTCAAGCCCAGGGTGATAAAGCAGCGAACTTGGCTTTCATATCACGTATTTCTGGCACTTTAGGGCTCATTGTTTTTTGTACCGCTTTATTTGGCGTGATTGCCTCGCCCGTTATTGCTGCTTTGTTTGGTACCGGTTGGTTTATAGCCTATCTTGACGGTACTGTAGAAGGGAATAAGTTTGAACTAGCCAGCACTATGCTCAAAATTACTTTTCCCTATTTGTTTTTTATTACGCTCACGGGCCTATCTGGCGCTATTCTCAATACCATGAATCGCTTCGCAGTAGCAGCATTTACCCCGGTGTTGTTGAATGTGGCCATTATTGGGTGTGCATGGGGAATGCATGATCAGTTTTCGACACCTGCGTTTGCGCTTGCATGGGGTGTTTTTATTGGTGGGGTAGTCCAATTATCTTTTCAATTACCGTTTTTATATCGGGCGGGCGTATTAGTGAGGCCGCGTTGGGGTTGGTCTGATCCGAATGTCAAAAAAGTCCGCACCTTGATGATCCCCGCATTATTTGGGGTGTCGGTCAGTCAAATAAATTTACTGTTTGATACATTGATAGCCAGTTTTTTGATGACCGGTTCTGTCAGTTGGCTATATTACTCTGACCGATTATTAGAGTTTCCTTTGGGGTTATTTGGCATTGCCATTGCGACTGTTATATTACCAGCACTCTCAAGAGATCATGTGGCTCAAGACAGCACAAAATTTCAACAAAATATGAACTGGGCGTTGACGATGGTGTGTGTGTTAGGTATTCCATCTTGTTTAGGATTGATGGTATTGGCTGAGCCTATTTTATCCGTGATATTTGAGCGCGGTGCATTTACTAGTCAGGATGTATCGATGGCGGGTGCTAGTTTGCTAGCCTATGCAGCTGGTTTGGTCAGTTTTATGTTAATTAAAATCTTTGCGCCAGGTTATTACGCCCGTCAAGATACGAAAACACCCGTCAAAATAGGTATTATCGCGATGATTGCGAATATGGGGTTTAACATCATATTTGCGATCCCGTTTGGCTATGTTGGACTCGCTATGGCAACGAGTCTATCTGCAACGCTGAATGCAATGTTGTTATATCGAGGCCTAGTCAAAGCTGGTGTGTACCAATTTGATACTACTATTTTATGGCGCATTATAAGAATGCTCGTTAGTGCGTTATTGATGGCTGGTACTGTAATGCTGTTACAGCGAAGCGTGAATTGGGAAGGGCTGGTGTTCGTTCAACGAGTCTTTTACGTCATCGGCTGGTTAGTGTCTGCAGTGGTGGTTTATATTATTTCGTTAGGTATTTTAGGGCTGCGTCCTCGGCATTTCAAAAGCACTTAAACACATTAAAAGTATGCAATGTTAAACAATAAGTAAAGTTAACTTGACTTATTGTGGATGACTCACTATCATCATCAAAAGTAAAGCTTGTTTTACTTAATGACAAAGAGAGTATACCTATGAAAGATTCATCATCATTAGAAAGTCGCACCTCACACAACACCAAACAACTCGCCTTATGGACTGGTCTATGGTTAGCTTCATTAGCGTTAGTCGCATTTGGACCTATTTTTTTATGGGATTATCATAAAGTGATTACCATCGTGCTAATTTGGGTCAACTTGTTCATGGGCTATAAAATGATCATGGCAAATAAACAGCATCTCGAGGGATTAGATGAACTACAACAACGCATTCACCTAGAAGCAATGGCATTATCATTGGGTTGTAGCATGGTGTTTGGTGCAATTTATGGCTTATTAGAAGGCGTTAGGTTAATTGATATTGCTCCAAACCCATCAAATATTTTGTTTGTAATGGGGGTGACTTATGGGATCGGTATGTTACTGGCCCATCGAAAATATTCGTAAATCTTTAAGCATTTATTGAGCATTCAATCATGAAAAATCGATTAAAAGTATTACGGGCGGAGCGAGATTGGACCCAAGCAGACCTCGCTCAGCGTTTAGATGTGTCTAGGCAAACCATCGTCGCTATTGAAAAAGGTAAATATGATCCAAGTTTGACGCTGGCATTTAAAACTGCCCGTTTATTTGGCCAGGCTATTGAAGCGATATTTATTGACGAAACAGACGTATAATACGACTAATAGTCGCCAAATGCGCGGTTATCATCCACAAAAAGCAATGATTTACAATGGATTATAGTGCCTGACTCGTTTATAATCACGCGCTTGAAAATCAATGTAAGTGCAGAGTAGACAGGGCTTTTTGTGGAACTAATCCGAGGATTACATAATATCCGTGCGCAACATAAATCGTGCGTACTGACGATAGGCAAATTCGATGGTGTGCATCTCGGGCATAAAGCTGTCTTATCATCGCTTATCGCTAAAGCCAAATCACTAGGACTTCCCTCTACTGTCATGGTGTTTGAACCGCAGCCAGAAGAAGTCTTTTCACCCGATAATGCACCTGCACGCTTATCCCGCTGGCGTGATAAATACGAAGCACTTAAAGACATTGGTATTGATCGACTCATTTGTGTACATTTTACGGCCAAGTTTGCCTCACAATCCCCTGAGCATTTTATTGAACATACCTTGGTCAATGCTCTGGGAGTAAAGTTTTTAGTGGTCGGAGACGACTTTCGTTTTGGTCAAGCACGGCGCGGTGATTTTACGATGCTCAAAGCGGCTGGTCATGAGCATGGATTTAGTGTCGTCAATACCGCGAGTTTCCGCCATGATGATTGCCGAATTAGTTCCACCGCTATTCGTGAAGCGTTAGCGAATAATCAATTTACTTTAGCGAATGAGATGCTCGGACGAGAGTTTACAATCAATGGCCGAGTGGTACATGGTCAGGCAAAAGGCCGAACCATCGGTTTTCCCACCGCTAATGTTAATCTACAACGCGCAAAGGCGCCGATAGTTGGGGTGTTTGCGGTACAGGCTGAATGTCAGGGTTTACGTATAGATGGCGTTGCCAATATCGGTACTCGACCTACTGTCGATGGCCACCAAGGATTACTTGAGGTGCATTTATTTGATTTTGACCAAGATATTTATGGTCAGTATTTACGCGTCTCGTTACAACATAAACTGCGCGGTATTAAAAAATTTGATACCTTTGCACAATTACAAACACAGATTGCTGAAGATGCTCAACAAGCGCGTAACTTGTTAGCTGAGTCTTCTTCTGCCCAGACTAAGCCATAGCTTTTTAGGATAGACTTTTTATGAGTGATTACAAATCCACCCTCAATTTACCCGAAACGGCGTTTCCCATGCGCGGTAATTTGGCCCAAAAAGAGCCGAAGATGCTCAAAGACTGGACTGAAAAAAAGCTCTATCAGAAAATTCGTGAAGCAAAAGCTGGCAAAACGCCCTTTATCCTGCATGATGGCCCTCCTTATGCTAATGGTGATATCCATATTGGCCATGCGGTCAATAAGATCTTAAAAGACGTCATTGTAAAATCAAAAACTTTGTCTGATTTTGATGCGCCCTATGTCCCTGGTTGGGATTGTCATGGGTTACCGATTGAGTTGATGGTTGAAAAGAAAGTCGGCAAGCCAGGTAAAAAAGTCACCGCTGCTGAATTTCGTGAAAAATGTCGTGCGTATGCTGAGCGTCAGATTGAAGGTCAAAAGAAAGACTTCATTCGTTTAGGGGTCTTAGGTAATTGGGAAAATCCATACAAAACGATGAATTTCCAATCCGAGGCAGACATCATTCGTGCATTAGCGGGGATTGTTAATTCTGGCCATTTAGAAAAAGGCTTTAAGCCGGTGCATTGGTGTACTGATTGTGGTTCAGCGCTAGCCGAAGCTGAGGTGGAATACCAAGATAAAATTTCTCCTGCAATCGATGTGAAGTTTTTAATTGATGACTCGTCAGTGTTTGCACATGCATTTGGTGTAGATACTGCGCTATTAACTAAAACGTCTGTCGTGATTTGGACGACCACACCTTGGACTATTCCTGCAAATAGGGCGATCAGTATCCACCCGACACTTAACTATGCACTGGTCGCGTTAGACGGTCAGCAAATAGTGATTGCGCAAGATCTAGTTGAAGATTGTATGGCGCGTTACGGCATTGATGCGGCCGATTATCAAGTACTGGCGACTTGTCAGGGTCAAGCTTTAGAAAATACGCTTGCTGCACATCCTTATTTAGATATTAAAGTGCCGTTGATCTTAGGTGAGCACGTCACGACTGAATCGGGTACCGGTTGTGTTCATACTGCACCTGCTCACGGTGTTGATGATTTTAATGTAGGTAAACAATACGGCATTGAAGTCTATAACCCTGTGGGTGCCAATGGTGTTTATATCGAAGATACCCCGTTATTTGCGGGACAACATGTGTTCAAAGCCAATGGGCCAATAGTTGAACACCTGCGTTCAGTCGATGCATTGATGCTAGATACTAAATATGAACATAGCTATCCACATTGCTGGCGCCATAAGACGCCGATTATTTTCCGGGCAACCCCACAATGGTTTGTCTCGATGGATAAAAATGGATTACGTAGTAGTTCATTAGAAGAGATAAAACAAACACAATGGATCCCTGAATGGGGTGAAGCGCGTATTTCTACCATGGTAGAAGGCCGTCCTGATTGGTGTATCTCGCGTCAACGTACTTGGGGTGTGCCGATTCCGTTATTTATTCATGGTGTGACAGGTGAGTTACATCCGCGCTCGACTGATATTATGGAAACCGTCGCACTTGCCGTTGAAGGCAAAGGTATCCAAGCATGGTGGGACTTCTCTGCAGAGGAGTTACTGGGCGACGAAGCTGCTGATTATGAAAAAGTGACCGACACGTTAGATGTGTGGTTTGACTCTGGTGTGACGCATTCATTTGTGGTTGACCGACGTGATGATATTCCAGCATCTGCGGATTTATATTTGGAAGGTTCTGACCAACATCGTGGTTGGTTTATGTCTTCTTTGATGTCAAGTGTCGCAATGCATGGTCATGCGCCTTACAAACAAGTATTGACGCATGGATTTACTGTCGATCAACACGGTCGTAAGATGTCAAAATCGGTCGGTAATGTGGTCGCTCCGCAAGAAGTATTTAACAAATACGGTGCTGATATTTTGCGCTTATGGGTAGCGTCGACTGATTATCGTTCAGAAATTGCAGTGTCCGATGAGATCCTTAAACGTTCAGCCGATGCATATCGTCGTATCCGTAATACGGCACGTTTCTTACTGGCGAACTTAAGCGGCTTTAATCCAGCAACAGATTGTGTAGCACCAGAAGATATGGTGGCATTGGATAGTTGGGCGATGGCCAAAGCGCAAACGACGCAAAATGAGATCATTGCTGCGTATGAAAAATATGATTTACTTGTGGTCACACAGAAACTCATGCAATTTTGTTCCATTGATATGGGTAGCCTGTATCTGGATATCATTAAAGATCGTCAATACACTGCGAAAGCCGATGGCCTAGCGCGTCGTTCTTGCCAAACAGCCTTGTATCATATTGTACAAGCGATGGTGCGTTGGATGGCTCCGATCACCAGTTTCACGGCTCAAGAAATTTGGGAAGTCTTGCCACAAGCTGAGCAAAACTCCGAACCATTCGTATTTACCGGTACTTGGTATGATGCATGGCCAACGGCATCAGCAAAAGAGGGTTATGATGATGCGTTTTGGGGTGATGTGTTACACGTCAAAGATGCAGTTAATGGTGCACTAGAGCAAGCACGAAAAGATGAAGTGCTAGGCGGTTCGTTAGAAGCGGATGTGACCATTTATGTGGATGATACTCTGGCTGGACAATTAGCTAAATTAAGTGATGAATTACGTTTTGTACTTATTACTTCCACCGCTAAAGTTGCGTCGCAGACGGATAAACCTGCTGATGCAGCTGCCACTGGCATGGACAATGTGTTTGTTAAAGTCACCAAGTCTAGTGGTGAAAAATGTGTGCGCTGTTGGCATCATCGTGAAGATGTTGGCACACTAGCAGCTCATCCTGAATTGTGTGGGCGTTGCGTTGAAAACGTTGATGGTGCTGGTGAAGCTCGCGCATTTGCATAAATGTTTCATAATTATGGTAATTACCGTCTGGTAATCAGTTGAATAAAACGACTGCCGATTGAAGTAAGGAATATTCGTGACCGAGCAAGTAACAACATCGAATGAAGATAAGCCAACGCGTTTACGAGGTTGGGCGCATATTAGCCAAACGGGTTTGCGCTTTGTCTGGATTGCGTTAATTGGGTTTATGTTGGATCAGGTTACAAAATATGCTGTGATGGATAGTTTCACATTATATGAATCTGTCCAAGTATTGCCTTTTTTCAACCTCACCTATGTCCATAACTATGGCGCAGCATTTAGCTTTTTAAGTGATGCGGGTGGCTGGCAACGGTATTTTTTTACGGCAATAGCAGCCATTGTGAGTTGTGTAATTGTGTGGTGGCTGTACCAATCTCCGCGATCACAACGTTTATTACCGATAGCATTTGCATTCATTTTGGGTGGTGCTATAGGTAATTTATATGACCGTTTAGTCCACGGCTTTGTGGTGGATTTTTTACACTTATACTATGATTCATTCCATTATCCTGCTTTTAATATTGCCGATAGTGTCATATTTATTGGTGCAGGATTATTAATTCTTGATATGTTCATCAACAAAGATGAAGACCAACCAAAAGAGTCAAACCATGAGTGAAAATACCGCAGTAATCACAGATAATTCAGAAGTCATCTTACATTTTGATTTGAAATTAGAAGATGGCTCAGCAGCAGATAGTACGCGCGTTAATAACAAGCCCGCTAAGATGGTGATGGGTGATGGTAGTCTCACACCGAATTTTGAAGCGTGCTTACGCGGGCTTACGCAAGGTGAAAAAGCGTCTTTCACCCTCAACGCCGACGATGCTTTTGGAATGCCTAATCCAGATAATATTTACCATGTTGATCGCACTAAATTTGCGGCTGATATGGAAGTGGCTGAGGGTATGATCATTGCTTTTGCGCAGCCAGATGGCAGCGAGCTACCAGGCGTGATCCGCAGCATTGCAGGACATTCAGTAACCGTAGATTTCAATCATCCACTTGCGGGTCAAACCGTGATTTTTGATGTTGAAATCATTGATGTGATTAATACCTAATGCAAGTTCAGTTAGCTAATCCTCGTGGCTTTTGTGCTGGTGTTGACCGTGCGATTACGATCGTAGAGCGCGCGTTAGAATTATTCGAACATCCTATTTATGTGCGCCATGAAGTGGTGCATAACAAATTTGTAGTGGATGGTTTAAAAGAGCGCGGTGCGGTGTTTGTTGAAGAACTTCATCAAGTGCCTGATGACTCTATTGTTATTTTTTCTGCCCATGGCGTGTCACAAGCAGTGCGGACTGAAGCAACTCAGCGCGGGTTAAAAGTCTTTGACGCAACCTGCCCATTAGTGACAAAAGTACATATGGAAGTGATGCGCGCGAGTAAAAAAGGCATTGAGTGTATTTTAATAGGCCATAAAGGGCATCCTGAAGTGGAAGGCACCATGGGGCAATATGATAACCCTCAAGGTGGTATTTATTTAGTCGAGACTGCCGAAGATGCTCGTCAGTTACAGGTTAAAAATCCGGATGCGTTGTATTACTGTTCACAAACCACATTATCTGTAGACGATACAGCTGATGTGATTGATGCATTACGCGAGACATTTCCCAACATAGACGGCCCACGTAAAGATGATATTTGTTATGCCACGCAAAACCGACAGGATGCGGTACGTGAAATGGCCGTGTCATGTGATTTATTGTTAGTGGTAGGAGCGACGAACAGTTCTAATTCAAACCGTTTAAGTGAGCTGGCTGTTAAGTTAGGCACGCCGTCGTATTTGATTGATGATGCTAGCATGATCCAGCCGCAGTGGCTTGAAGGTAAACAAGCTATCGGAGTTACAGCTGGAGCATCTGCCCCAGAGGTATTAGTGCAAGGCGTGATAGAGGCACTGCATAAGTACGGTGCAACCGGCGTCACCGAAATTACTGGCCGTGAAGAAAATATTGAATTTGCGGTACCAAAAGAATTACAAATCAAACAAGTGAAGTAACAATATTATTAGCGTTTAAAATAGTAATACAGGAATGAATGATATGCTTTCACTCATTAAACAAAACATTTTTACGTTATCAATTTTACTTGCTGTTGCCGCCGCGATGGTAACACCTGATACTTTTACTCATGTTGGGGATTTTGAAACTAAATCCTTAATCGTGCCATTACTGATGTTAATTATGTTTGGTATGGGTACTTCGATGAGCGTGAATGACTTTGTGGGTGTTGCAAAAATGCCCAAGGGCGTGTTTATCGGCTTAGTTTGCCAATTTACCATTATGCCGATTGTAGGATTTGGTTTAGCTACAACGTCTGGATTACCACCAGAAATTGCCGCAGGTATTATCTTAGTCGGCTGTTCACCCAGTGGCTTAGCGTCTAATGTCATGGCATATATTTCTGGCGCAAACCTTGCGTTATCATTGACCTTAACTGCCGTATCCACCTTACTCGCTCCCTTCATTACTCCTTTTTATATGTCATTGCTAGCTGATGAATTCGTGCCGATTGATGCGGTTGCCATGTTCTGGAGTATTAGTAAAATCGTACTACTTCCAATCATCGCCGGGTTGGCGTTTAATCACTTGTTACATGGTAAATTCCCGTTAGTAGATAAAGCCATGCCCAAAGTATCCATGCTTGGTATAGCCGTTATTATTACTGTCATCACAGCTGCCGGACGTGATAGTTTAATGAGCATCGGGTTAGTGCTGATTGGGATCGTGTTAATCCACAATATCTTAGGGTATGTGTTTGGTTATGGCGGGGCCAAACTCATGGGGATGGATGAGGCGTCATCACGTACCATTGCCTTTGAAGTGGGGATGCAAAATTCAGGTTTAGCATCTGGTATCGCATTAGAGATGGGACGCGTGGCAACGATGGGGCTAGCCCCGGCCGTCTTTGGTCCAGGCATGAATATTACCGGTTCTGTGCTAGCTAATTGGTGGCGTCAACGCTTACCTAACGTCGCTCAAAAGACGGATACCACAAAACGGATATAAGTTCAGAACAATCATGTTATTGTCATCATTTGATCTGCCTCACTCTAATATCACCGGCTAACCGATCAGTTTTACTCGTTATTACTATTCTTTAGATCTGTTCTGCCATTCTTGCGCTGGATTTTCTATCATTCTAGATATACATATTTACTATCTCTTTAGTCAATGTGTTAATAGTGATAGAACATCATGCAAGTCAATATTACTTCTTCAATTACATCCGTTAAGACATCATATCAACAACTAAACGGTGTGCGTGGCGTTGGCATGATTGAAATATTAGTTACCTTGGTCATATTATCGATTGGTCTATTAGGGATAGCGACACTCCAATTAATTGCCTCGTTTAATAATGTGGAGGCATTATCTCGTTCTCAAGCTGTCTTAGTCGCCGAACAAGTTGCCGAGCGTTTACGTGTTTCCTCAGTGATTACTCAAAACGCCAATGATAAAGTCATAGATGACGCGTATGTGGATGCTCGCTTATACAATTTTGGTAACTTATCCTGTCACTCGGATGCAAGTGAATATGACTGTTTTTGCCAATCCTTTCCTGCGACGTTAAGCAATTGTCACATTAATCAATGTCATCCTGCTCAGTTAGCTGCGTTTGATGCTTATCAATTATCGTGTGCCAGTATCCAACATAATCCTAATATGAACCTTGAAGTAACGTGTAATGATAGTAATACCAGTGATTTAATAGCATGCAGTGCTGGATCTCGCTATACCATTATGCTGAGCTGGCCAGCAGCCCATTGGCAACATCCGACCATCACGAATCACAGCTGTGATGAATTAATAAGTAATGATAATAATTGTCTTCTGCTGGAGTTATTCTTATGAAACAGGCTGGATTCAGTTTAGTTGAAGTCATGCTTAGCCTTGCCTTAGGTGCGATATTAAGTGTGACAGTGATCCAAGTGATGGTGAGTCAAACTGTCACAAATAAACGTAATCGTGCATTAGCGTCAGTACAAGAAAATGGCCGCTTTGCTATTATTAAACTGCAACAAGATATTCTGCAAACGGGACGTTACGACCAGTTATCGCCGAGTCTACACCGCGCTAAAGACACTGCAGAGGAAGCCATATTCTTACAGCATATTGCAGTCGTACTTCCGGCAACATTTTCCCGTCGAGAGGCCTTGGGGAGTATGCAAGGCGAAGATGGTGCAAATGACACCTTGGTAATAAGTAAAGTGGCACAAACAGATTGCCGAGGATATCACCTAGGCTATTCGCACGACCAAGAATTTCCAGTGGTAAATGAATATTTCATCCAAGATCATAAACTTAAATGTAGAGGGTTTGATTTACGCGTATTACGTGGTCAACAAGTGGCGACTGGACATAATAATCATAATGCGTTTACGATTTTAGATAATGTTGAAGCGTTCCATGTTGTGTATGGCGTTGTTAATCACACCGCGGGCTCGACACAAACAACATCGATTCAATATGTGACAGCGGATAATCTTACCGAACCACACAAGGTAGTCGCTATCCGAATTGGGTTATTAATTCGAAGTGATAACCCTATCAATGTCGATAATACTCAAGGATTTGCGGTATTAAACGAAGCACTTGTCTTGCCGAGTTCCTCACATTTATATCGCCAATTTGAAACTACTATTATGCTACGCAATATACACCACATGTTGAAACGGCATGTTATTTCATGAGAGAGCATGACGGGTTGACTTATTCTAAAAGTCAGGCAGCCACACAGCGTGGCGTGGTGCTGATTTTTGCATTGCTAGTGTTGCTATCGTTAACTCTTATGGGGGTAGCATCGGTGTCTAGTAGCATGATTCAAAATAAAATGGCCTACGCGATGGAGCAGCAATTATTAGCATTTAATGCAGCTGAATCAGCGCTAGCCGCTACGATATCTCAATCAGCAGATAAAGCCGTATTACTAGATAATTCAATGATTGATCCTCTATCAGAGGCCGGCAAAATTGAAGCGATTGATTTAAATGTCGATGCGTTAAGTTGTTTTTCTGATCAAGGTTATGTGTCTCGCACACTCACGCAAAATGGCTTACAAACAGAGAAACATCATATTACCAACGGCCAATATGACAGGCAATCACGGTTGAACAGTTGGTCACTTAGCGCTTTTGTTCAAGCACGAGCGTGTCGTGGGTCATCCAGTGTGATGGGGAGCGCCGATATTCAGTGCCACGTCTTTTTGATCCGTGGTTGCGGTCAAATCAAAGATAATCAATATGCAGTCGCTAATACGTTATCGGTGTCAGTGATGACCTCTGTATTACCATAATGATGAAAAAAGGGAATATATCCATGCGTCACTTTAATGTTCACTGGCCTGGAATTGTGCTGATATGCGTGTACCTATGCCTATTCACTTTAAGCTCAGCGCGAGCTGATAGTCTTTCTCCTAATGAGAAGTCTCAGTTATTCCAGGTGTATGCTACCGATCAACTTAAAGAGGCTTTTCGCCGAATTTCACTCACGTTCGATGACCTATCACACGATGATATGGTGTTACGTAGAGATGGAGATAAGACATATCTATATGTAGGAATGAGGCGTGAGGGTAAAAACTACTATACGTTTGATGTAAGTAACAAACTCGAGCCTAAACTTGTCTTTAGCATCAAAGGCGGTGATGGCGAGTATGCTCGACTGGCACAAACCTGGTCTCGCCCTACCATCACGCAAATACGCATAGGCACAACCGTTATGGATGTCATGATCATTGGTGGTGGTTATGATGTTAGCCAAGATGATAAAGTCATTCGCTCTGTTGATAGTACCGGTAATGCCATTTTTATTATTGATGCGAACACTGGTATTAAGTTATACGAAATCACGTCCGATGATGCAGATTTAAAGATCAGTGAGATGCAATATTCTATTACCGGTCGTATTTCCACTATTGATCGAGATGCAGATGGCTTAGCTGATCATCTATATGCTGCGGATCTTGGCGGACAGATATTCCGTATCGATATTTATAATGGAGAGACGGGGAATAACGTAATCAAAGGTGGGGTATTAGCTGATTTTAATGGTGATACTAAAACAACTAATCGACGTTTTTATTATGGACCTGATGTGACGGAAGTCGTGACAGTCAGCGAACCATATTTTGCGGTGGCAATTGGTTCAGGTTTTCGTGACGGCCCGGTAAATAGCATCGTGCAAGATAGTTTTTATATGCTCAAAGATAAAGGGGTATACAGCAAAGATGATAATGCTCATTTTACCTTCCCGAATGGTGCTTATACAGTTAAGGATTTATACGATGCGACAAATCATCAACTCACCTCAGGCGATATCATCCTGAAAACCACAGCGCACTCGGATTTGAATATGATGGCTGGCTGGCGTATTGATTTACAGGCATGCGGTGAAACAGCCTTAATATCCCCGTTGATCCTCAATTATCAAATATTGTTTACGACATATTCACCCGCTTCAGATAATCTAGCGAATTGTTCATTTACTGCTGATACTGGACAGGCGTACTTAGTGGATTTATTGACCGGTAATGCGGTGGTGGACATGGATCAAGATATGTTAATAACTCGAGCAGATCGAGCTGTTAAACTTCATCAAACTAAGATTGCATCTGCTCCTACAATAGTCATTAAAAACCTGGTTAAGCCGGTGGTGTGTGTCGGTAGTGATTGTGCTTCAGCGGTGATTGAATTTGAT
>Ga0209771_1000296_pt1 | contig 33315 bp, 26 predicted proteins | sample SaaInl59LU_5_DNA_FD_184639 | JGI IMG/M metagenome (GOLD analysis project Ga0209771, IMG submission 184639) | Marine microbial communities from expanding oxygen minimum zones in the Saanich Inlet - ESP_59LU_5_DNA (SPAdes) (version 2) | ecosystem: Environmental > Aquatic > Marine > Intertidal zone... | reverse complement strand
GATGGTGGTAGCGTTCAAGATATTGCTGAGCTTGATGATATCACTATGGGCCACGACATACCAGCAAAAGAGGTATTTAAGACTTTTAAGGAGATTAACCAATTGGAATTAGTTAATCAAGCTGGATTACGTCAGCAGTACATAGATCAATCAGTTAGTTTGAATTTAGCTTTTCCTAGTGAAGCAACACCTAAGTGGCTTAACAAAGTACACTTTGATGCTTGGAAAAACGGAGTTAAGACTTTGTACTATACAAGAACAGAGTCAGTGCTACGAGGGGACATAGCGCAACAAGCAATGAACGAAGATTGTTTAGCTTGTGATGGGTAAAATCAAAAAAGGGGTTCACGTAATGTGGACCCCTTTCTGGTTACAGGAACTTTAGGTATGGTACGCCTATTTATTTTTGTTCCTTTTTTTTAATTGTTATTAGTTAGTAAAGTTGTAGCTATATTATCTGCAAAATTTACCGCTATATTCTTTGCTTTTTTAACTTGTTTACTTAAAAGAGATGGAATTTTTTTAGATAAATTAAAACCAGCTTTAGCTGCTCCTCCTACTAACACGTGGTCATTGAATTCATTAATAGCACCTGTTTGAGTAGGGCCATCCCACTCAGGTAAACTAGAAATAAAATCTTTTTGTCTTTGAGCTTGTTTTTGTTCAAATTCTTGCTTAGACCCCGAATACTTAGGGTCTATAACGCTCTGAGCCTCATGTAAAGGCTTAAATGGAGATTTATTAGAAAACTGTTGTTGGAATGGCGAACTCATAATTTTTATTTTTGCTTAGTTATCTCAAAGCTTTTATCACCTAGCTTTTTAGTTTCGTAATCTCCTCCCATTAAATAACCGTCTTGAATATGCTTGTTTTTAGGTATTCTTATAGTATCACCTTTAGCACCAGCAATACTACTTTCACTACGTAATACATATTTTCCTTTTTTATCTTTTTTAACTTCACCGGTGTTTTCACCACCTGTAATTTGATTTAAAGGAGCACTATCTTTAGCAGCGTACGCACGTGCGTTGTCTATGTGTGTCTTGGTTCTAGTTTTTGTTTTATTTTCCCTGTTTAAACTAGCTTCACTTTTAGAGCATTCAAAACCTTCACAGTCTTTCATAGGCTCTCTCTTTTTAGTTTTTCTGCTAGAATTTGCTTTTCTTAAATCGTTTAAAGGGCTTTTAAACATGAATGGGCTTGAAAAATTATTCATAATTTATTTCTTTAAAGCCTCTTTAGCAGCGTTGTCAAACTTAGTTCTTTTAGAATACCCAGCTGGAGCTAATCTACTGTTAGTTGGTTTTTTTGGGACCTTTTTAATTAATCCAGCTTCTTCAGCTTTTCTAACTCCTCTAACAACAGCTTTTTTAACATTTGGGTCATTAGCATCTTGATTTGCTAAAATTAATCCTTGATTTAATGGTGATTCTTTAGTTAAGTGCTGCGCGCAGTGTTTTGATGTAAATGGTTTCATTTTTTTTCTTTTTTAAACATTAATTTATACATTAAAGAGTTCCATTCACTCTTTAAAAACTTTATTACTTTACTCATTATTTCCACATGTTAGTTATATTATCGTACTCTTCTGTTGCATTAAAACTAGGACAAGCTTTATTAGCAAAATCATTATGACCATGTATCGTAGCGTGAGCATGTTGTATCTTCAAATACTCTAGTATATACACTAAAGCTTCTTTCTGCTCTTCAGTTCTAGTATCTTTAGGTTTAAAATTAACCTTATCAATTCCACCAACATAAGCTATTCCAATAGATCCTTTATTGTGACCTTTACAATGAGCTCCTTGCTTTTCAACAGGTCTTCCTTCGTGCAGAGAGCCATCTAGATAGATTAAAAAATGATATCCGATATCAGACCAACCTCGATCTAAATGCCATCGTCTAACGTCTTCTACGGTGGTATGTCTACCTTCAGGCGTAGCTGTACAATGAACTATGATCTTGTCAATATCTCTCAATTGTTAGAGCTTTTCGTAGTTATCAGGTTTTAATGGTGTTTGACCTAAAACGCCATCCTCGCCATCTACGTATACTTTGTGTTTTTTACTATAAAAACCTTTACCTATCTTTCTAGCTTTATTTTGCAAGCTATCTTTAGTTTTCTGTGATAATTCTTTTTTAACTTCTTTTTTTTGATCTAAAGGAGATTTTACAAAACCTTTATAATCATTCTTGTATTCATCGCTTTGAATGGCCTTTAAACCTGCAACTCCAGACTTACCACCTTTTCCGATCTCTACACTAACAGCATGTCTTTGTGGTGATAAAATTTTATCTGGTTGTGGAGAAATAAACTGCCCATCCTCATCGTCAAAATATCCTTTTGTTTTTCTTTCTACGTGTGCGTCGTAATTTTCTTTCATACCCGGCAATTTAGTAATTGAATCAAAATACTTATTAGCTTCTGATTTCTCATCCATTACAGATGATTTTTTTACTTTACCAAAATCTAGGTTTTGCTTAATCGGCGATTTAGCGCTGAATGATTGTTGAAATGGTGAACTCATAATTTTTATTTAGTTTATTTTTTATTTTTTTGATTTATTTTTAACACTTCCAGTTTCTTCTCGCGATGTCGTTTGGACAGTCTCCATTTTTGTCTGGATCTTTACATTTCTTAATGCCTGCAGACCTAGCGCAATAAGATTCCTTACGTGATCCACCTTCTGGTTGTGGAGCTTTTAAGTTTCCACCTGTCTTCTTATTGTAAGCAGCTCTTTCAGCCGCACTCATTCCCGCTGTGTGTGGTTTTTCTCTATTCAAAGGAGAGGTCGGGAACATTATGTCATTATATATACCCATTATTTATCTTTTTTTAGTTCGACCCATTTAGATATAGTATAACCTATAGTGACTATTAATAGAAATATTTTCAACGGGGCTTCTATATGTGTAAATGTTGTTACGCCTAATGCTCCAGCGTTCATAGCGTATAATTTAATGTCTGATAGACTCATAGTTTATTTTTTTTTGCAGTCGTTAACAGTTTCTCCGGTTCCGCTAGGTGAAGGTTTAGTTCCTACCTTTTCGTAACCAGGCCAACATTTTGAATTAGATGAATTTGCTCCCTTGAATTGAAAAGGGCTTTGATGCGGGAGTTTGTATGCCATTATTTTTTATCTTTTTTTTGTAGTTCTAATATTTTTTTAACTCTATTGTTTTCGTTTTTAAGCTCTCTAATTTGCTTCTTAGTTAACCCAAAATCTAGTAATGTTTTAACTTGATCTTCTTTGCTAGTTTCTTTTTTCATTGTATCAACCTCAAGCTTCAATTGTTGCTTAGGTGTTAATGGTTTTTCTTTATCAAAACCTCCGTAATATCCAAGACCTACATCCCACGTTGACCACCCAAGACCTAAAGCTACTTTTTGCCATAGAGCAGATCTTTCGTTAACAATACCTCTTATGTTGTTAATCTTCTTCATAACTCTATCAAAAGGAACATTTGTAAGACCAGTCACAACTTGAGCACCTGCTATATAAGCTGGATTATCTAAGCTAAAACCTTTTTCTTTCATATCCTTTTTATTCCAACTAGCACTTCTAAGACCTCCGGTTATTTTACCTATCTTAGATCCAAGCGGTGGTGAGAAGCTTAACAAGTCTTCTACAGCGTTTTCGTATTTAGAACCTTTTTTATTATGTTCTTTGTAAAGAGTCATTAGAGTGTTTTTAAGAGCTACACTAGCTGTGCCAAACACACCTAAACCTTTTAATTGAGAATCAATCATTCCATTTAAAATCTTGTAAGCTTTTTCTTCTTTATTTTTAGACTTAGCCTCGTCAGTTTCTTCTTCGTCATCTCCAAATCCTAAAGCAAACGCAGCGCTTTGCAGCGAGTTAAATATTAAATTCTGAATAGCACCGTAGTAAACTATTTTAGATACGTTAGTTTTCCAGTCACCACGACCGTTTATAATATCCTGTGCAGCACGTTTCTGTATACGAGCATACTGCATCGGTGTATTTGCCCAAGCTAGTATTACACGACCAGCGGCTGACGCTTGTTGTTGGCTAATCTTACTAGGTGAACTAGACTGTTGGCTTTCTTCTGCTATAGCTTTAAAATCTGCAAACGCTTGCTTTTCAGCAACGCTCTGCTCTACACCTTCTTTGACATACTTATTAACTCTATTTCTATAAAAAGTAGAACCACCAGATGCGATAGCAAAACTATCCGCAAATCTAGTCATCACAAAACCTTTGCTAAGTAAGAAAGCAATAGCTGCTTTAGGTTTGTTCTTAGATTCTCTTACAGCATCAGCAATCTCAGACTCACTTACGTTAATCTTAAGACCATTTCTACGCTCTACTAGGTAGTCAGAATTCATAAGTGTCATGAAGTCACCCCAAAACTGTTTCTGATTAGCAAACGCCACTCCAGCTTTCACTATATTATTATCACTCAAGTTTATAAAGTTTACCGCAGATATAGTCTGCAATAATGCAGACCTTGTATTTAAGAACATTACAGCACCGACAGAGTTGTTTAACCAGTTGAGTAATCCTTCTGTTACTCTGTTACCTCCGATCGGTCTATTGCTACCAGATTTCATTCTACGAATAGAATCTTCCATAGCTTCACGCCATCTAGATCCGTATGCAGCTTCCATCTTGTTCATATTATCCTCAGAGAATATAATGTCGATGTTCTCTCTCCACTCTTGCTGATATTCAGCTCTATTAACTTTATTAATACCACCAATAATATCTGTGGTGATATTTCCACCTAACCAGTCTTTACCAGGTTTTGGATATTCTTTGCCTTTTTGTATTTTAATAAGCTCGTCAGTAAATACCCTAAGCTTAGCGTCTTTGTTTACAAAGTCAACTAACTCCTTGACATCTCTTTTAGATAAACCTGGTATATCCATACCTTGATTAGTCCAAGCGGCAACACGTACTGCATGAGAGTAAGTGAATTTACCAATACCAGTTTCTTTACTTAAAGTCTTAGGTAGTGTTTTTAGTTCTGTTTTTAAAGCTACAAAATCATTTGCAGCAGATACCTTAGCTTGCGTAACTGCAGACTCAGCTCTGTTGTAAGTGTCAAGTAAGTTTGTTTTTAAGAAAGCCATTTGGGCATCTCCTTTCTTACCTTTACCTATCATTTTATATAGTAAACCTGTAAAGTCTTCAGCAGATGGTGGAATAAGAAAATTATATTTACCTTTACTAGCGCCAACTGTTTTAGCTCTTGCAGCAGAATACTTTTTATAAGTTTCAATACCAGACGAATCCTCGATCATATCATTCACGACAGTATCAAAGGTTTGTCTCTTACTAGCTTTTGCTAATTGAACTTTAGACTTAACATCGATCTGACTTAATACATCCTTAACCGCTTTAACGTTTCCTGTGTGATCGTCAGCGAAGTAAAAATCATTATAACCTTCAGCTGCTTTACCCATAATCCACCCAGCTTTAGCCTGTGGAGTTCCATCACCTAATCCAGTAATATTAGCAAGTGGAATATCTAATCCCATACTAGCTAAGAATTCTTTGATTGGTCCAGCTGCATCTGCAGGTCTTGCCGTTAAAACAAATACATCTTTAGTTCCACGTTTGTCTGCTATGATTTTAGCTACATCTAATAGTGGTCCTTTACTTCCTTGCATTACTTTACTAAACTCAGAAAAATCCCATTGAGCTCCTTCAGCTTCCATGTTACCTGCTTCTTTAGCGAATGTGGCAGCGTCAATAGCTCCAGTAGTTCCGTCAGGCATTGTGTATAACACGTTGCTTTTAGTTCTAGCCAATGTATCATCGAAATCAAATACTCTAATCTTCTTGACAGGTTGATCTAGTTTTCTAGCAAGTTCTAAAGCTTTATCAGTTTTTTCTAAAGCATTTATAGCTGTCTGCACGGTTATAGGTCCTTCGTATTTTATAGCATCAGGTATTAAATTGCTATCACGTTTTGAAGCCATTGCTTTACCTGGTGCTAGTTCTTTAAAAGCTTCTATAGCTTCTTTAGCTTTATAGCTAGGATCTTTTAATTGCTTTAATATTTCATTTCTTTGGTTTTCTAAAGCGTCAGGAGTTCTATCTTTAGGTGGTAAACCAGCGTCTAAACTTTCAGCTATAGTCTGACCGTTTAATAATTTATAAGCATTAAAGTCAATACCACCTTGATTAGCGTTTACGTTTTCATTATTATACCTCATCCAAGAAGATGGGTTGTCTGACTCTAAAAAAGTCTCTCCCATGTTGGATATATAATTATAATCTTTACCTCTGGTCTTTTTGTCGTCAGCTAATAGTAAAGCTCCTTGAAAATAGTTATCTTCTATAAATCCAAAATCTTGTTCTATGTCACCATCAAGAGCTGATTGTAACAAAAATGCTGCAACGTTACTTTGAGGCATAGTATGCTCTTCAACTATATCTTGGTCAAAAACTGGGTTTCCATTTTTATCTACTGGGTAAAAAGCTATAGGTGCTAAAAACCTCATAAAGTGACCTTGACTGTTTTGAGCGTCGTTTAAAACAGCTTCCCAATACTTTAAGTGGTTTGGGTTAGTTTTTAAATCAGCTTGTATTTGCTCAAATATAAATTTAAGATAAGGCATTTTAGCTTTTTCATTATCTAAAAACTCCTTAGTGTTTAATTTTTTGTGGAAATTCTTGTCGTACTTTTTGGTTTTTTTATAAGGCTTTCTTTTAGGCATTTGCGGAGCGTCTTTATTATAAACCGCTCCTTCTAAAGCATTAGTTAAATCGCCTCTTGTACCTATTAAAGATCTTCCACCAAAAGCAAAGTTTCCAGTAGTAAAGAAGTCTTTGCCGAATAAACCGGCAGCTTTATTCATAAATGTTGGAATATACGCTATGTCTTCTTTAGACGGTGTCCATCTAGTTTCTGTTTTAAGACCACCTTTACCTCCCATGTATTCTACAGATCCCCTAGATATAGGGTCTACGTTGTTAGCTTTACTAACCCCACCTGTTTTTGTGGTTGATGCCGTATTGAACCTACTTTTAATGTCAGGCCTTTTACTAGCCATAGCTTTATTCTTGCCGGCTGCAACATCTTGCTTAGCTTCTAAACTTAAACCTGTGTCAGATCTTACAATTTCATTTGTAACTAATTTACCGTACAAGCTAGCTATACCTTTTAACGCTTGAGCTTGTGGTGATCTAGCGTCAAATCCTTCAGCTTTTTTACCTTCAACAATACCAAACGCTTCTAAGAAATCAGCTTTACTAATTCCTTTGTTTAATTTAAACGGAGCAAGTCCAGCGCCTTTACCTAATCTAGATTGTTTAGTATAAAAAGCATTAAGCAAACCTTTTGGCACGCCAGTAGACGTACCTAAGAGCTTGTCTGTTGCAGCTTCTATAACTGCCCCTTCTGGTAATATCTTTAATAATTTATCTGCGTTCTTATTGATAAATTGCTGAATAGCTGTAGCATCACCTTTTGATAGGTTGGCTGTAGCTACTGTAAGCTTTTTAACTGGTATACCAATTTCAGCTGCAATAATTTCAGGAGCTAAGTCACCAAGTTTTTTAAACGTTAGATTTTTAGGATCGATGCCTTTAATCTTCTCTTGTACTTGCTCTTTAATTTTAGTTACTGCTTCGTTAGAAATAAACGAGCTTGGCTTTATTTTTCTAGTAACAGGTTTTGTAGCAGTTTCAGTTGTTACTTCTTCTGCCATAATGCCTTTAGCTTCTGTAACGTCTTCAGTAAATGTTTCACCTAAAACTCTTTGAGAGGCTTCAATAGCTCTAGCTGGTAAAAACTTATTTATATAAGCGGCTAATGGCACACCTGATTCAGGTTTGTACTCTCTAATTAAATCGAATATACCACGCTTACCTGTTTCAATTTCATCAGTTAACAACTGACGATCAAAATTAGGTGCGTCTCTTCTTTTCTCTACTATTCTATTTACTATAGGCTTAAATTGATCTATAATATCAAAAGCTCCAGCTTCACCTTGAGTATCGTATATTTCTTGCACCTTGGTAGATGCTTGTACGCCTGTGTCTTTTTTACTTTCTTTAGCTACTATGTTTTCAACCTCTGCAGTGTTATCAACCATTGCTTCGTTAAGAGTTTTTACGGCTTTACCACCTTTTTTTCTACCGTCAATTTTCACATCTCCAGTAACTAACTCGCCCTTAGCTCCCTCTTTAGCTGTTCTAACTTGATCTTCAGTAAGTTTACCACCTGACTGTATAGTGTCGTTGAAATCTTTAATAAAGTTAAAAGCATCTAAACCGGTGTCAAATGTTATACCTAGTTTTTGTTGGTTTTTTGGGTCTTTAAACAAGCTAGAAATCTGTTTACCTATAGACTTCCAAAAACCATCTTGCTTCTTGTTGTATACAATGTCTCCATCAGTAAGAGACTCACTTAGTAAAGGAATAACTTCTTCCCATGTGTTTTCTGCAGAGTAATTTTCATCGACTAAGTACTCATTAAATCTAGTCATGAAATTAAACCCACCTGTTATATCAGGGTTGTTAACTATTTCGTTAACTAACGCTTGGCCAAACTTAATCGCAGCGTCTGGATTTGTTTGAAACGTTTGAAGGAAAAAATGATGCAAAAGCTCATGTTGATCCGTAGTGTATTTAAAGTCTTCTGCTTGCGCTTGGTCGTTTATTAATATTATTTTCTTACCATCTAAAACCAAAGCTTGACCATAACCGGTAGATTCTAAAACGCTACCTCCTTGTTCTTTTATTTCTTTTACTCTTTCATCTATTTTAGCTTGGTCACTAAAAGTTTCTAGTGTACTTTCTATTTGATCAGATATATTTTTAGCACCTGCTCTTGACTTAGATTCTGCTATTTTAGTTTTATTAATTTCAATTATTTGCTCATCTACTTTTGCTATTTTTTCATTTATAGGTCCGTGAAAAGATGAATCTACATTTTCTTTTTCTTTTAATAGCTCTGTTTTCTCCATCAATAAATCAACCTCTACCCCTGTTACGTCACCTGGAGCTTTACTCATGGCTTTAGAAACGTTAAAAGCAAGCTGTTGCGCTTTTATTATTTGCTCTATTGTTTCAGGATTGCTGCTTGATTTTTTCATTGTATCAAGATACAACATAGTAGAATTTATGTTCTTATGTATCTGATTGTATATTAAAGTTTTTTGATTATTGAATGTTTTAACCGCTCCAATAGACCCCATGCCTCCACTAAGCATTAGTGTTCCTGCCACTAGCTCTATCTGTGAATTTAAAAATTCTGAAGACTTAGGTAAAGCTAAACCAAAAGAAGCGTCAGTAACTATATTCATAGCCGCGTTTATTTCTTCTTCACCAAGTTCTTTTAATATATTAACTGTAAACTCTTTTCCAGCTGCTTTAAAACCTTCTTTAGTTGCTATGTTTTTTAATTTACCTGAGAATATGTCTTTTATTTTTTTACCGCCAACTCCTCTTAAAAACTGAGCGTCTGGCATTATAGTCTGCACTAAACCTTCCGTCAAAGAAACAGCGCTAGCATATGCTAAACCACGCCCACCAAATAAACCCTTAGCTTCAGCTTCTTTAACGTTGTCCATTAAAGTTGCTCTAAAAGTGGCGTCTGCCATCAATATACTATCCTTTAATTTACTAGAAACAGGTGATAACACTTTAGACTTAGACCCAAGTCCAGTAATTGTTTTACCTATTCCCTTTTGAAAGGATGTAACATTACCTTTTCTGACTTCATTCATTAAGTGTAAAGTAAAAGGAAGCATTTGACCGCCAAGTTTTAGATAATTCCTAGCGCCAGCATCAGTATTGAAACCACCTTCTTCAGTTGTGATTTTAAATTTTTCGTCTTCAGACTTGGGTACTAAACTATAGTCTGTGAAATTGTACACCGTATCTCTCCAAGCGTCATAAACCGAATATTCTTCTTCGTCTGTAAAAAGATCTCCAAATCCAGCCATTACTTCTGCAGGAAAACCAATAGAAGCTTTTTTAGCTAAACCATATAGTCCACCAACAATCTCCCCACCTACAATGTCCATTGCGCCATTCCAGAAACCATCTCCTGAAAAGCTTTCTCTGTAAGCTTCAACCTCATCAGATAATTTAAAATTGTTTCCCAAAGTTTCTCTAGAAAAACTCATGTTTAAATCCCCTTCAATACTGCTTTTAGTCGCGGCTATATTAGACAATTCTTTCTTATAAAAACCAAGCTTTTCGTTTCTTATTTTAGAAGTTTCTGTGTAAGTTGAAACTAAGGAATTATAGTTTTGCACCTGCTCAGGAGTGTTTAATCCAGAATCCTTTAGAGCTGTCATTTGAGAATTTATAGTGTCTAAATCAGAGTCTAATTGAATAATATCCTCATCGTATTTTAGTTTAACATTTTCAAATTGAGAACTTAAAAATTTAGACTTTCTTTTTATTACAGGTATTTTAAATTTATTTATTAAATCTTCTTTTTCTTGTAAAGTAAAAGTTCCTTTAGCTAGTTTTTGTAAAGATCTTTTATCTAAAGAATTTACTATGTTTAACTCTATCTCATCGTTTATTTCTATAGTTTCACTAGGTTCACTAAAGTCTACACCGAAACCTTTTAAAGCAGAGTTTATATAGTTTGTAACATCTCCAAAGCCACCACCTGTACTAGCATTGTTTCCAGTGTCTTTTCTAAGCTCTTCAAGAGCCTTTGACTGAGTATCTGTTAAACCATCTAACTCTTTAATTAACTCTATTTCCTTAGCGTTATTTTCATCAAAATTAGCTAGCTCTTTAGCTATAAATTGATCTCTAGATGCTTGATCTTCAAAGTTATTATTAGCAAATCTAATTGACTTAGATTCTAGGTCAACTCTTTGTTGTTCTATTTCTTTTAGCTTATTTTTTTGAGCAGTGTAATACGTGAGCTCAGGGCTTTGCTCTATATCTTCTTCTATAACGTTACCAACATATTCTGACATTGGCGGTGCGTAGGTTTGAGTTTCCCACAAAACGCCTTCCTCTTGATTCACACCTAAATCTATAGGTTGATTTCTAGCTTCTTGAAGCTCTTCTTTAGTTATATCGTCTCTATGACCCAACTCTAATTGAACTGCTGCTAAGTTTATTTGAGCATCTTGAGATCCATTATTTTCACTTAGATCTAACCAATTATCGGTTTCTTGCTTTTTAGTATAGTACTTTATTTTATTATCGTCACTTACCTCCCATTTATAATCGTAGTTATCAGCAGAGTAAGTTTCATTTTCCTTAACTACACTGTTTAACTTAGCTGTTTGGTCTTTGTATTGTTTTTGTGATTTTCTAGCTTGATCCATTTCTTTATCAGTCATGCCAGGACCAAAAAATCTAGGTTCTTGAGATACTGATTCTCCACTTCCAGAACTTAAACTCTCGGATGCTACCGGGGTTGTTGCTGCAGTCGCATCCTTTTCCACAACAACTTCTGTCTTTACTTCTTCAACAGGTGCTTCAGTCACCTTTACTTCTTCGGTTTTTGCTCTACCTTTAAACTCTTGAGCTTTAGCGAATATTTCTTCTTGAGATAACCCAGTGTCTTGCAAAGAAGTTATGTATTCTAGTAATGTCATTTAATTAAATTTATAGGTTATTATCGTCAATAAACTTTTGAGCCTTAGCCTTCTTAGCTTCAGCTAAATCAAACACCGCAGCGTCTGCTTGAACCGTAGGAAATTGGTTCGTAATAAATTGTTTCAGATAATTATTCATAAAGTATTCTTTATATTTCTTTTCAAATAAAACTTTCTTATCTTGATCTAATGGTAAGTCTTCTTCATAGCTCCAGCTTTCCTCACCAGCATTAGCGTTCTGAGCCATCTGATCGTCCTCTTCAGCACTTGTGCTTTTAGATATATAAACATTCCAAGCTGCAACCGCGTCTTGCTCAGAGCTCAGTAAACCAGCAACCTCGGCATTTACAAAAGGATTTACTTTCTTTTCGATTTTATCTAAATCGTATTTAAGTGTATTTCTACCTTTTCCATTTCCGATGTCTATAATCGCATAATCAGGAGTTCCATCAGGATTCATAATTACATACTCCTCGGTTATTTTAGCTCCAGCTGAAAGCTGTCCGTCTTCACCAACCATATCAGGTGAGAATATACCTACCTCTGTGAGAAGTCTTAACATGTCTTTAGACACGTCCGGCGTAGAAGCTATTAGTGAGGTTTCTGCTTTGTTTAAAGAACTAAGAGCTGTATTGTTTATAACTAAAGGGTATTCAAAAGCTGGTCCAATAAATACTATTTGCTGAGATCCGCCAGGTAGTAAGTCTAAATAAACATTATAACCATCTGACTTAGAAAAACCAGGTCTACCGTTTAATACACTATTAGCTGCAGTGTATTTGTAATTGTTGTTAGGGTCAAAGTTAGGTTCATCTGTAACACTAAATTCAGCTATTAATGAAGACAAGAAATCTAAGGACAACTGTGGTGCTTGATCCATATGTTTTATTTCAGCTAACTCTAAAGAACACGTCTCATCTTGGCATTTATTAGATTCTATAGCTAGTTTTAGCTTGGCGTAGACTCTACCAGTGTTTCTATAAGCGTTATCTAATATTTGAAAATTATAATCACTAGTATTAGAAACAAAGCTTTCATTGTAAGCAATAGAGTCGCTTTGATTAAACTGCTGTAAAAAAATATTTTGAAGTGTGTTTTTGTTTTCCATTTTTTTATTTTTACGCGTTTAACATTCCACCGCCAATTGAAGCTAAAGAGCCAAACATACCTGTTATAGCGCCTGTTTGATCTGCTTTTGCTTGAGCTTGAGCTTGACCCGCACCCATCATTTCCGCGTAAGTTCTATCCATTTCTTTAACCTCTCTTTGCTCTGTAGTGTTAAAAACAAATTGTTTACCAGCTACATCAGCTTGTTGCATTCTTTGTTCTTCTGCCATTTTACGACGTTGAACATCTTGCTCGCCTTGAGCTCTTTTGTCTTCGTTAGATTTTTCTTGAGCTTCTATGCTAGCAGCAACTCCTTTTTTAGATTTTAAAGCCGCTTGAGCTAAAGCTGTAGCGCTTCCAGAACCTCCGGTTGCTCTAACTGTATCTAGTGTATTAGCTAAAGATATGTCAGCTTGTTCAATCTTCATTTCAGCGGCTTGCGTTGCAACGCTTAAATTAGCAAAAGGATTTGAAATCATACTGCTTAAGCTTTTTACATCTTCATAAGGGTTTATTACCTCTTGTCTATTCTCTTCTAAATTATTTAATTTTTTTTGTAATCTAGCTTTCTCTCTCGCTGCAGCTCTTGCTGCTTTTTTAGCTGAGCTTGAACCAAAAAGCCCTCCAGCTATGGACGCAACTCCGCCTACTACTGCCATGTAACTCATATCTTTTCTTTTATTAGTTTTTTGTTTTCTAGTTGAAGGTAATACTCATCATAAGTATTAACTACATTATTCTTTTCTAGAACCTTAGCGTCTTTATAGTTTAGTGGATTATGGAACACATTAGTAAATATACAATCTTCAACAGCGTAAACAGCTCTTTTAATACCTGGTTTAGATATTATTGTAGCAGGAGCCTCAATTGTTTGCCTTCCGTTTTCCTCATCAACAATTACCATTTTACCTTTCAATAGAAAACTAACATGTTCTTTTAGATGTATCTTTCCTATAGAAAATATACCTTTAGGAATTTCTATTTGTCTTATGTGCATTCCATCTGCAAATGTGTTAGTTACAGGGCAAATGTCATTATCTCCAAAAGCAACTTGACCTTCAGGTAAATTACTTAAAGACTCTTGGAAATCTAATATACTGTCTCTTATTTTTTTTACTAACTTATCCATTAATATCCATTGTTTTGAGTATAAGTTGTGCTAACGTTAAACAACTGTTTTTCAGCACCTATATTTGTTGTATTATCTGTTGATAATTTTACATTGGCATAAAATCCTTTTACTCCACTAATTTGTTGTCCAAAGTTAATTTCAGAGTCTGCAGCTTTACTAGCGTTTTGCAGATTAGCTACATATTTATTTTCTTTTAAATTAAACCCAGCGTAATATTTAGGTAATGGTGGATTAGTAGTGTTGAAAGCTGCATTGTACAGAGCTCTATTAGCTACTAAATAAAAATTTAATAAAACAAATTGAGATACATTTACATTTTGACTGACAACTAAAACTGCTGTAGCTACGTTGTAGCTAACAACCGTGGTGTTTGCTGGAATACCTAAGCCACTCACTAGCGCACCCACTGGTATTAAACCTGTAACGTTGTTTAGGTTTATACTTGTTGTTGTAGACGCTTGTGCTGTTGTACCTGTTGATTCAGATATAACATACTCACCTTCGTGGTAACTACTAACACCTGACGTGAAATCAAGAGTATTACTCCAACCGTTGTTTAAGCTTATTTGTCCAGTTAAATCAGATGTATAACTAGAAACTTGCCAACCACTAGTTCCTTCGTAACCTATGGTCTGGAAACTTTTAGATGTAGCAGGGCTAGAATTTACAACAAAAGATACTGTACTAGGATATTGAACTCCATAAAAGTTACTTCTTCTAACAACACTTCCGGTTGGCGTTACTTCAACATAATGTTTATATAACTTACCTTTGTATGCTGTATAAAAATCGTTTTGAATGCTAAATATTTGCTCTGGTTTATAACTATAAAAAGAAGGCCAACCACTAGATGTTTCATCAAAAGACGATGTATAATACGGTAATAACGCGGGTTGAGATATTGGGTCTCTTTGCAAAGAAACAACATATTCTGAGTTGTGTACGTTATAACCGCCTTGTATAAACCCGCTAGAACTAGTTGTATCTATTTTATTTAACTCATCTCTGAAAAAGTCTTTCATTCCATAAGCTGATATCTCAGTAATACCATTACTGCTTAATCTTAATATAGCGTTATTGTTTTTGTCTGCAAAATATTTTTGATAACCATAAACAGCAAAACTTTCTGGATTTTTACTTATACCGTACTCACCAGCATAAGGCTGAATTGTTCCAATAACTAAATTAGAGTTAGTTACAGCTCCACTGCCTTCCGCGGAGTATATCGCGTCTTTATCTATTAATGCCCTTGATACTTTTTGTTCTTGAAAAACAACTAAATTAGAATCCTCCGCATAAAGCCTTTGTATGGAACCGTTGGAAGGATCCGCACTTTTTGTTATGTCTTCCGCTATAGAAAAAACGTTAGAGTTGTTTATTCCAGTTCTAGAATTAAATATTCCAGAGTATATCATTGAGTTAACTCTAAACGACGCAGAAGCTTGATCTTCTACTAAGTAAGCTTTAGCACCATAATCTGTGGATGTATTATTAAATCCACCTCTAATTCTAGATTCTTCTATGACCCAATCTTGAGCGTCGTTTGTAACAGCAACAACAGGGTAACCTCCTATGTCTTCTGGTATACCTCTAGATCCATTCCAAATAGGTTCCTGAGAAGAATTAGTTTTATTTAAAAAAAACGAATTGAAATATTTAACTTCTATTATTGCTGCCATTTATATAATATTACTTATTTTTAACTTAAATTACACATTAACCTGCCAAGCTATGCTGTCTACGTCATAATTGTTTTCGTCTATATCAAACGTAGCAACTGTAACAGGTGTTGGTGTTGGATAGGAAGAAGGGCGCCAACCAAAGTTACCTATATTGGGAGCAGCATTATTACCAGTGTCTGTTATTGCGTAATTACCAACCTGGCCTGGTGTAGAAGCAGGAAGAAGTGTCGCAAAATAACCGTACGTTTCGGTGTCAGCCAGCCAAAGATCTATAACTGCTTGTTCTGAAACATTAGAGAATCTTATGCTTTCATATAAAGGTGGAATGTTTACAGTTGCAAAATCTATAGTTATAAAACCATTTCCTCCAAGTACGCTTGTTAAAGGTGGTTGGATTGGTCCAAACATTGTTTGAACTGGCGCATACCCACCATATCCAGTAGGATATTGAGAGATGAATCTGTTTGGAGGGTTATCTAAACCAAACTCTGTGCTAAAACTTAAAGTTGTTAAACTCTCTAGACTACTTTCGTTAGACCAGGGGCCATTATACAAATACCAACCCCAAGCCGCACTACTAGCACCGCCGTATACTTCAAAAACTGTTATAGTTTGATACCACGTGTCATCGCCGCCTGCATTACCAGCGCCACCTGTTTGAGCGTATTTCCTTCGGAACTTCCTAGAGTATGAAAACTGCTTTACATTTCTTACTTTTGCTCCAAAGTCGATGACTATATCTATACAGTCTTGATCGTTTTGACCTCCAGCATCTTGAATGCATATAGTTAATTCGTATCTATCTACAGGAACGTTACCTACTTGAGTATTTATTAATTGAAACTTAGCCTCACCACCAACTATCGTAGGCTCGTCTAATATGTCAAAATAATTTACATCACCTTGAGAGTTTGTTTGAGATGTTATTGTGCAGCTGCCATTTGAAAATAGTGAAGCTAAATTTACATTATCTGCTCCATTTACGCAGTCAATAGTGGTTATGTTTTCAGTGTTATTTGTTATGTTAAAAGTTGTACCGTTTAGTGGAAGATTTATTATTGGTGCTACATTAGCTAGTATTAAATCTCTAGTGACATCTAAATTTTGACCATTTACAACTGCTGTAAATTTTAATGAAAAAGAACGTGAGCTAGGAGGACTAGAACTATCATCTTCACCAAAATATATATCATTGTAGTAAGCCGCTGTTGTTATTATTTGAAACTCATTTTGATTAGGTGACGTTTGCACTAAAGTAAAATAGTTCAAATCGGTTATATCCTGTACGCCATTACTAACTTCTACTAACTCTAGCGGTGTTGTAATGTCAATTATAGAAACTAAACTACCAAAATTGTCTAACACATAGAAAGGAGCCGATAATACATTTCCACCCAAAGCTAATCCCTCTGTAAAAGGAGTTTGGTTAAATTCAGTTAAATTAGCTCCAGCAGAGTCTTGGTTTATAATAGCGTTATTTAAGTCGGATATTAAACCAGAGGTTGATGTTTCCCAAAATATATCTAATAAACTTTCAACAGGTTTAGTTTCGTAAACAGCCAAGTACTGAATACCAGGTGTAGAATCAGGTATTATAGTTATTGTTTGATCTAAAGTTACTGTTTGAGGAGTATCAACTTGTAAAGTAGGAGCTGTAGTATAGGTTATGTTTGTTCCACTTGATACATTAACAATATTACTAACCGTCAAGATTACGTTTGGTGCTGTTCCAGATATGTTTGTTATAGCTGTTCCAGCTGGAATACCATTTGCGGTAACTAAAGTTCCGTTTCCAGCACCTCCAGTTGGTATAGCGTCTACAGTAAAAGAAGTATCTCCACCTGCAGGTGTTCCAGCTGTTACTTGAGCCGATCCAGCAGATGCTCCGTTTAAAAACTGAACAACTTTTAAGTCTTTTGGAAAATTATTAGATAAAACTATATCTCCAGGAATAATAGTAGATGTATCACCTGCAATGTCTACTAACCTAAAAGTATCAGTCGTAGCAGATTCGGCTATATTAGCAGTTACGGTGTCAAAGTTGGTTGTTGATATTTGACCTATTTTAGATTCCGTACTTATTCTAGCTACCAAAGGATTTGACTCAATAGAATAAAATTGAGGGAAATAATTAGGCCTTGGCACTTCAGAAGGATTATACTCAAATAAATCATTTAGAGTAGATATAGTTGAAACAGTGTCTGAAGATCTTCCGGGGTAATACTGCTCGTTTGAACTGCCCAAGTCTGTTGTTGGATCTATTTCTATATTAGTGTTTTGAACTCTACCGTAAAGTTGCACAGAACTTCTAAACTGCTTTTGCTGAGGACCAACCTGTGACAGGTCTCTAGGCACTTTGTTTATATTATCATTTATAAGTATAGCGTGAGAAGTATTACCTAGTTCTAGAGTAGCATCTTCTGGATATGAAGCCATTATACCTGGTAAATAGACGTTGTAATACTCTTGCTCAGTTTGTTTAACAACTATTTTAAAAGAGTACCATCCTAGCGGGTTGTAATCTAAGCTGGTTACATCTCCATTATATAAACCTGGAGTGCCCGTGTTTAGGTCTCTAGTAGACGATATTACTTCATTAAATAGTACTTTCAAAGAATCACCAGGCCAATCAGATGGCGTTTGTGAAATATCAGAATAAGGAGAGTAAACAGTTGAACCAGAAAAAGCTTGTCCAAAAACCCTTACAATTTCTTTATTATTAGATAAAATAACAGTCGACGTTCTACCAAACTTATCAGACAAAAGAACTCCTACTTGGTAGTTTCTGTTTTGTTTTAAAGAGCTGTTAGGGTATTCTATAATACTAGTGGTGTTAATTACATTTGATTCTGGTTCAAAATCTAAATCAACTACTCCAGCTGGAAAAGTTACTTCTCTACTTACCGATATTACAGCTTCTGTTTGTGAAGTTGAGCCAAAATAAATTGGTTGATTTTCCACCAATGTTACAATAGATGAACATGTTACATATTGCTCATTATCACCAAGTGAACCTCCTCCTACGACCACCGAAAGCACAGTTGTTCCTGGAATAACTCCATTTCCACTAACTACCGCGCCTACTGGTATAAAACCATTTGTTTCTTTTACAAGAAAATCATCTGACGTTCCAGAGGAGTTTAATAACCCTGTTATAAAAACACCTTCACCGTTATTGTTTGTTGAAGACACTAAAGTTTCAGGAGGTATTACAACCCCAGGTGTATTTGAAGATAATACACTACCAGGAATAAGACTACTTCCAGGTATTAAATCTATATCTATAGGCTGCCCGGGAGCTATAGTTCCAGCTCCACCATTATATGTTGCTTCGTTTTCGTTTAATTTAAACTCAGATTTGTTGGAAACAGATACATTGTAGTTTAAAGACTGTGGTGGCGTGTGCTTGTTTTGATAGTTTCCATATACAACTCTATTACCAGCGATTTCTTGAGAAAGAGATCTTACTGGAATTTTATCGTAAACTCTAGTTAAATCTTTTTCTGGTAAAGTTTTAAAAGGTTTTTTAGATAAATAATCATAAACATAATAACTAGGTTCGTTAGAAGTTAAAATAGCATTGTTCTCTAACGTTTGAATTAAGTCTAAAGTTATTTCTCCACCAATAGAAGGATTGTTTACGTCTGTAGGCGCATATGTTAAAACTTTTGGTTTACCAACAATACCAGTACCTGATATGATACTACCAACGCTTATACCTCCCTGTAGATTGTCTATAACAATTGTGGTAGAAGCTGGAACAGCTCCATTAACAGTAAACGTTCCAGAAGAAGTTGCAACATCGCTTATAGTAACGGTATCAACAACTTTAACAGCTAAAGAGTTTGACTCCTTGTATAGTATGTCTATTTCTTTTATTTTTAAACTATTTCTTAAGTTGTAGTTTAAAGATGGTAGAGGTATTCTAAGTTTTATTTTATCTAATTTGTTTTCTACAAAATAAACAACTGTACTTCTATAAGCATCAGCTTGATTATCTAGCTCTTGCAAATTAAGGGTGTTTTCTTTTACATACATAAAATACCCGTCTTGCTTTGGTATAAATGCTATTTGAGTAAAAGGGGCAAATACAGAATATTCATTATCATCAAACCTAAATCTGTAAGAAAATCTAACAAATTTATCTTCTAAAAAATCTGGATCTCCTGAGAAATTAGCATTATAATAAGGGTTTGGATTTAATACTATTTTTTCATTAGTATTAAGCGTTAGTGGTAGTATTCCTCCTGTTATTGTTATTTCCCAAAATGGAGTTGAGGGTGTAGTTGTGTCGTCATATGTAGCTGACTGAACTGTAGCTCCAGTAACTGGCGTTAGTCCACCCCCAAAAGCAGGATTACCTAGAACAGAAACGGTAGCGCCAGAGTCGTATACTGTTAATGCGTTTGTCTGTATATCACCTTTAAAAGATGTTACTCTAACCACTGTGTTACTTTCTCTACTTAAAACATTACCTGCTCCTCCGTTGGGATAATACAACGAGCTAACGTCATACATCGTGCTTTCATATTCACCGCCTGCAGCTGACAAATAGCTTTCTTCATAAAGCTCCATGCACGCATAAGGATTGTACTTAGCAACAGATATTTGATCCTCTGTTGTGTAGTATGTTGCCGCTGAAAAAAAACCTGTTGGATTTGCTAGTTCTATATTTATTTTTCTAGGTTGATTTCTATTGTCAGTCCAAAACAGCAATGTTTCTAAAAGATTTACTCCATATATTGGATTTTTTTTGGAAAAGTTTAAAAAAGCTCCTTTAACTAAGCACACGGGTGCTTGAGCGTTAGGATTGCACGCGAATACAAAATGATTAGAACCAACACCTGTTGGGTAATAATCTAAATTGAGTCTACTTGGATCTGGATTATCTGTTAAAAATAAAAAAACAGTGTTAGAATTATCATCTTCTAAATGACCTATGCAATATAAGTTACTAACACCTGTTATAGCTTCAAAATCAAAAACAGGATAGTTACCTAAAATGTTTTCAACAGTACCAACACCGTCTCCATCAGAACGACTGACTTGTATGTTGTAAGCATCTCTATATTCTCCGTTTGGTATTAAGCGGGCGTCTAAGTCCTTATTCATCTTAGACTTTAAAAAAGTATTTATAGCTTTAGCCATTTAATTTTAGTGTTTAATCCATTTAGACTTACCTCTCATAACTTGAGTAATCTCTCCAGTCTTTATATTAGATAATCTTATTTTTGCATTTCTTAATTTAGCAGATCTCTCTTTTTTCAATCTTTGAACTACATACTCAGGTTGATTAGCGCGAGTAGATATGATAGCGTGTAGTACATGTGCATACAAAGCCTCTTCAGCCATTTTAGGTATCTTAGTGTCAGTATCGTACGCCAAACCATCAGATATATATTCTAGCAATATAAGCTCATTAACTAAGCCGCTTGAAAAAGATATTTTACCTTCTCTTTCGTTTAAATTAAAATAACCATTGCTCTGAGCATATTGAGGGTCTAAACCGTATCTCTGCCTAGGATTTGCACTTGAGAAATTACTACTACCAACAAAGTTAGACCCTAAAGTGTCTGGGTTGTTAGCTAAGTAATCGTTCAATGCTTCGTCGCTATTACTGTGCCATCTTTCTTGTATGATAGAAGTACCTTCTACGTTTTCTCCAAAATTATCTTGAGTTGGTATGCCTTTAGAGTCTTGTATGTTTGTGTAATATGGGCTGTTTGTTAAATTATTAGCCGGATATATAATATGCTTAACACCATGTCTATCTGTCCAAGATACTCTAACATAGTTAACGTAATCTTGAGGCAGCGGCAGTGTTAGGCTTGGTGGTATTGTTAGCTCTGATGTTTTTATACTTTTTAAAGTATCATAACTAAACTCTTGTAAGCCTCTTTTAGCAAAAAATAAAACATCTGATTTTTTAGCCGTTTGTATTAACTTGCCATCACCTACGTAACCAACCATGAAGTTGTCTATAGCATCGTTTAACGATATATAAGAATAGCTACCGTAGTTGTCTTCAACGATTTGACCGTAGGCTTTAGCGGTTTCGTCATTACCATAAAGTCCTCCGTCTAGTTTTTTTAACTGAACAACTATGTATAAACCAAGCGCTGGTTCAGAACCTGCAGGAAATACTATAGCGTTATCTACAACAGAAAACTCTGTAATATACTCTTCGTAATCACCTGGTAAACCAGTTTGGCTAGTGTATAGTTTAAAGTTATTTAAAGAATAGTTAATATCATTAGGATCGAAGTTACCTAAGATTAAATCCGTGTCGAAAGTTGTTGGGAAAGACAGCTTATCACCGTCACCTCTAAAGCCTTGAGCACCTTGATAATATTGTTGGTTTGTTTCAGTTATTAAACTCATTTATTAGCTTTTTTCGTTAATTGAATTTTGTTGAATATCTTGAGCAGCCGCCTGTATAACAGTAGGGTCATTTATTATAACTCCGCAATATTTTAATATATGCATAACTATATTTGTTTGCTCTGAATTATCTAGTTCAAAATTAACAGAGTTTGTAGAACTGTGTAAGTATTGACCGGAACTACCAATTGTGAAGTTCCAATTTGGATTTAATGGGTAAACCACGCAATTAGCTAATACAGAGTCTGGAAGAGGGTTTATTATTAAAGAAGAACTAGTAGATGTGCCACTGCTTAAGTAGTATATTGGATTTTTTTTTGTAGGTAGAGTTAGTTTTGATCTTACTATTTTGTTGTAATCACTTTTTGAAGTAAACTGAGTTATTGAATCGTATTTAGTTTGACCATCATACGTTGATATAATAGACCCAAATTTACGCACAGTTCTATTTATAGAACCAGTATCTGACAACTGAGGTTGAATAAAAGCATTTTCTGCGTTTATAGTTAATTGTAATTCTTGTTCAAACGGCGTTAATTTTGATTGTATGTCTTTAGACATATTGAAAAACTCAGTGTCATTTTGACTATTATTTTGATTCGGTCTATTTAATTGATTTCCATCTGGAAAATATGATTCAAATATTTCCAACTGAACCTGAGCCGCTAAGCTGTTGAATTCAGCAGGTGTAACGTAACCTCTTTGTTCTTTGTTTAATATATACAAGACCGTTTGATACACAGTGTTTACATTTACCGCCATTTGTTATTTTTTTAATTATAGTAATTAGGCCACTTTAAAAGTGACCTAGCTACTATAGTATTACTTGTTTTTATAGTTTTTTATCTATAGACTTGTAAATTTCAACACCTTCGTCGGTTTTTAAGAAAGCCGCGAAAGCTGAGAAAGGATTTTCATCAAATGGTACATTCATTAATTTTCTACCGTTTGATCCCCACGTGAAAGTTCTTTGATCCTGAGATAATTTAATTATACTTGCCTCAGAAGCTCTGATGGCAAAGTTTCGTAGCATAACATTTTCATCGTTAGCTAAGTTTATAAACAATGCAGGGTTTTGTCTAGCGAATAAAAGTAAGTCTCTTCTAAGCTCTTTAGAACTCATCGAGTTAACTTTAGACCCTAGTTCAACTCTTAATATTGCTTCTGCTTGATCTACGTCCATTGATCTAGCTGCGTTTAAAGCGTCAATTTGAAGATCTAAAATATCTAATTGATCTTCTGCTTCTTCAACAGCACTAAACTCTTCATACATTTTACCTTTTAAAGGGTGGTAAAGTGAAAGTAGTTTTTGTAAGTTTTGTTGTTCTTTTGGAACTTTTAAATCCCCATCTTTAAAAATTATATGACCCATAGTGCATTCCCCTTTTTGTTCATCAACAAGTGGAGAACTCTGGTTAGTTGCATATCTAATTTCCCTTTGCGTGCCTAACTTAGGGTCAAAGTATAATAAAGCATGCTTACGTGTATGCTTACTAGGTATTGTTAACGTTAAAGGAGATTTATTACCTTTAAGATAGTATATTCTATCTTTAATTTCCCACGTTGGTTTTGTGGGTTTTTGTGGTGCAGTTTTAACTGCTACCTCTTGAGGTGCAACCTCGATTGTTTCTGCTGTAGCTTTTTTAGCCATAATATAATATAATTAAATAGTTTAAAATTGTGACAATAGCCATAGTATATAACTAGTAAGGGGCTAATGTCATATAAAAAACCCCCGCCCGAAGGCAGGGATTATTATTGATAAATTACTATGCTCCTTTGAAAAGAACGAAGTTGTTAGCAGCTTGAGTTACTAAACATCTTTCAGATAGGAAGTTTACTTCCATAGCATCTAAAGTAGATGTGTAAGCTCCTCCAGCAGAACCAGTTAACCAAGATTTCAATCTACGATCATCAGCTTGTGAAGCTCTGTATCGTACATGTAAGAATGGTCGACGGATGTTAGTTCCTAATACTTGATCGTAAACTGTAGAAGTTCCAGCAGGAATTAATACACCCTCAACAGAGTTGTTACCACCAGCTCCACCACGAGTAGATGCATCATTTAAGTATTTCCAGTCAGTCTTATAGAAATCGTAAGAACCTCTTCTGAATCCAGAGAATCCAAGATTCAAAGCCATTTCTTCAGAGTTTTCAAATAATCCAAAAGCAGTTCCACCGTTGTTACCATTTGAAATAGCAGCTAACATATCGTCAAAATCAAGAGATGTTTGTCTCTGTAAGAATAACATGTTTTCTTCAATTGCTCCTTGAGTATCTAAATTTTTCAAGATAGCATCAAAATCAGCTAATCCATCAGTTGCTGTAAAGCCAACATTTACGTTACCACGCGCGGTTACAGCAGCGAATAAACCTTCAGTTCCTTTTCCAGTAGTGATAGCTGATACAGTACCGTCAACTTTTTCACCCTCAATCATAGATGTTTCTAAGTAATCTTCAAAACGTAAACGAGTTTCAGATTCAGCTTTTAAATACCATAAATATCCAGATGTTCCGTCTTCAGTTGCAACTTCAACCCATCCAATTTGTGCCATATCAGAACCAGATACTACGTATTGGCTTTTAAGGATAATTGGTGAATTAGAGTATTGCTGGAATTGAGGATCAACACTTACGTACTGAGTTCCAGTGTTAGCACCTACCGAACTAGCTGAAATAGATCCACCTTTTTGGTATTCAGAACCGTATACAAAAACTTTCAATCCAGTAGCTGTGAAGCCAGTAAGATCCGCAACAGTATAAGGTTGTATAGTAATTATACCTGTAGTTGTGTCAGAGTCAGTCACTAAACATTTAGCCTCTAAACCAGTCGTTGGGTCTAATACCACAACAGTAGCTCTTGGAGATATAACGTTTTGAATAGTTGTTCCGTTAGTTTCTAAATCAATAGTTAAAGTAGAAGGAAGAGTACATCCATTGTAAGAGATGTGTAATCTGTTTTGCTCAGACCAAATTACTTGGTCAGAAGTCATTGGCATTTCAGCACCAACCATGCGTAAGAATCCAGATAAAGTACGGTTTCCGTAACGCTCTACTTCTTGTTCGTAGATCTCAGGTAAGTATTGTTGTGCAAATGTGTTAGTGTCGCCAGCAGCGTCACTGTTAAATTGTAGGTAGTTAGAGTTTAGCAATTCCTGCTTTTGACTCGGGATAATACTACCAAATGTTGGAGTTAAAGTACTCGCCATAATTTGTGTTTTTTAGTTAAAATCTTTTTGTTTTAATTTTCAGTTTTGTAGAATCAGCACCTGAGATAGCTTTAACCTTAAATCCATTCAAGAACACGTCACCTTGTGATGACCTAGCTTTGGTATCACTTAAGTTTTTAGACTTGTTCATAACGTCTTTAACGGCATCTGCTTTTCCTTGCTCGTAAAAGTGAGAGGCTATTTTGTCTACGTTGTCAGCAGCATACATAGCTTTGTGATAACCTTTCGTGTCACTAACATTACCATCAGAGTCTAGGAACTTCCCGACAAGGTTATTAATGTTTGATTGGTTTTCTGCAACTTTATCACGGTTTTGTATATTGTACTTATAGTTCTTGTCACCGACCTTGATATCGAAACCTTCGAAATCATCGTTGAAAAGTTGTTTAGTACTTTCTTGAAACCGCTCGTGTTGTTGCTTAACTGCTTCCTGCTGCTTATTGTATCGGTTGAAAAAGTCTGTAGCTTTCTGAGTATCAGGGTTTACGTTTGATCTCAACTTGATTTCATCGTAATACTTAACCTTTGTTTCCTCTAAAAAGCCTTTAGCTTTTGCAACTTCTTCTTTGAACGCAAGTTTCTTTTTGCGTATATCTATATCCTCGTCTAGTTCTTCATCGTAAGAAAAGTCTTCTAATAGAAGCTCTACATCTGACTCGTCTAAATAAGGTTTATTTTTTTTATAATACTCTTTTAATAATGTCGTTTCATTAATGCTAGAGTAATCAGCGTTAAGTCTAGTGTAGTCTTCAATAGTTCCACCAGTTTCCTCCATAAAGCTAACTAACTTTTCAATGTTCTCAGGTAATTGCTTGCCTAAAACCTTCTCATCTCTTAAAGCTTCTTTAATCTCAGCTTCTACTTTAGCTACTTCAACTTCTTTGATTGGTGTAAACTCTTTAGTATCTTCGACGGGCTTTTGTACTTGTTCTCCCATCTTAATGCTATCTCCGGATGGTTCTTCCACAAGAACTTCCGTTGTTTCTCCGATTTGAATGGCATCTTCTTTAGGTATTACCACCTTGGTGACTTCCGCTGGAACCTCTACTAAAGGTTCTTTAATGTTAACTTTAACAGGTTCACTGCTTGGTGTTGTTAGTTTTTTTGGAGTTTTCTTTTTAATTTTAAACTCACCTTCCCGCTTAACAGGTTCATTTGTTTTTACTTCTGACATAATATAATATAATTAAATAATTGTTTACTTTCTACATGAAAGCTTGCATACCCATATCGGGTTGGTTCTCAAAGTCTTTAGGTAAGCTATCATTTTGTCTTTGGCTTATCATTTCACTTTGTTGCGTAGCTTCCATTTTGCTACGTTTATCTTTTCTATCTTCTATAGCTGCTTCTTTTTGCTGCATTGCTTGAACCTCTAATTGCTTTAATTGCATATCATATTCAAACTTTTGTTGCATTTTAATTTTTTCTAAATCAGCTGCTATTTGCATTTTGTTTATTTCCATTTGAGATCTAGCTTGCTCGTACTGAACTTTAGACCCTGATATAGCTTCTTGCTTTTGAACCTCAGCCATAGCTGTTTTCTCTGCGGTTTCCGCTTGAGCAGCAGCTTGAGCTTGTATATTAGCTTGTTGATTAGCTTGATCTTGAATAGCTTTTTGCTTACGTTTTACTTTAAGCATTTGATTAGCTAGTTTAAGATTTTTAATTTGTCTTAAATCAATAGCATCTTCTAAGTCAATACCTCCTTGGCCTAATGCAACTTGAATATTTTCTTCTAACTTAGCTTGCTCTTCGTCATCTGGTTCTAGTTCTAAAAATATACCAAAGTCATACAAGTTTAAATCAACAACCTGCTGAAGCGTTTCAACGTTATAAGTTGATATAGAGTTCTTAAGTGATTCAGCTGTTAATGGAAAATACAAAGCATCCGCTATTTTAAGAGATACGTTCTCTGCTAGCTTTAACGTAAGGTATAAACTAGCCTGTTTGATATGTCTAGTCGCTACATTGGACGCGTTAGCTGCCATCTTTTGAAGACCTACTAATGAGTTCTTATCTTGCGTGCTTCCATCTCTGGCTTCATTTAACCCGGTCACATCTCGTATCATTTGCAAATAATATTGATACGTTTGTATAAGTGCTTGTATTTTACCTAAACCACTCGAGCTATTAAGTTCTTGAATAGGTACTTTACCTGGATTCATATCACCATCTTGCGTCATTGATCTACCTACAATAGAACCAGTTTGGAAATACATATTTAATGCTTCGGCAGGATTATAATTAGTTCCATTACCAAGATCAACCTCAGCTAAACCGTCCATATCTAAATAAACACCGTCTGGTACCATTCTAGACATTACCTGTTGCAATTTAAGATGCGTTAGCTGAATCATATCTGCAAATCCAACGCATTTACTTACAACAGACTCTATGCGTCCCTTATACATTCTAGGAGCACATATCGTGTAATTCATTTCAACTTTAGTTGTGTCTGCCATTGGTCTAGACATGTTCTCCGCTAAGCCCCAGTCTAATATAGTATTAGTTCCTAAAACTTTTGCGCCAGTGTATAAAACCTCTATAGACCTAGATACTCTTTCAAAGTTATCATTTTCAGGCGGATCAAACGTATCTGGTTTTTCCAGAGCTTTTAATAATCCTGAATCTGTTTGCTTTATTTTAAAAACTTGATTGTGGTAAGTCTTATATTCAAAGTACATAATCTGTACAGTGTTTTCATCATAATTACCCCAACCAGTTATATACTGCCTGTTTCCAGGTGATTTTTGTATTCTTTCTAATTCTTCCTTTGATATACCAGGAAACTCTTTTTTAAGTTCCGGTATTGTTATAGATTTTACTTCACCTACGTAGTATATATCTTCGAAGTTTGGATCTTCTGTGTATGAGTGAACCATGTAAGCTGGATCTACATAATCAATAGTGATACCTTCAGCTGTATTAAAATTGGTTTTACCAGCTGCAATACCTATTGTCGTAAGATCCATATTTAATCTACGTCTAACTAAGTCAAATTTGTTTTGAGCAAACACAGTTGATATAGCTTCTTCTTCTGCTATTTCAATTGACTGCTTGTAGCTAAGTTGCATGTGCAATTCTAGCTCTTCTTTAGATTCTGGAACCGTAACTCCACTTGGTGATTGATGTAAATCAATACCTAACGTTTGCTTTAAGTTGTCTAAGTATTCTTTAGCCACCATATCCTCTTGAAGCTTGCTAGCATATTCAGTTCTTCTTTTAACTGAGCTAGGATCTTGAGAATAAGCTTTTATGTCGTAAGACTTTTGCGATATACCATTAACTACAATATCTACGAACTTAGATAGAATAGGTACTGGCTTCCAGTCTAAATTAAGATAAGACAAATCACCATTAATAGATAATTCATCTTTATATTTCTGCACGGGTTGTTCACCTCTAGCGTATAGTCTTAACGAGTGAAAATTATTCCAGTTTGTTAAGTATCTATTACCTCCAGTTCTGCCTTGGTTAAACCACTCATACTCGATAGCTTGAGCAACTTGGTTTCCGTATTCCCAGCTAGCTTTTTCAGCATCGCTTACTACTTGGCTTGGAAAAGCGCTATTAGTGTTAGTGTATATACCCATTTAACTTATAATTTTTGATGTGACACCTTTATTGTCATATTTTTTAATACCTAAATTTACAGCTTCTCTTCTAACAGGGTTAGACGGAGCATATCTGTGTTTGTTGCAAGCCATTAAAGCTAAACCAGAACTAATAGAAGCATCATGCTTTGTTCTGTTGTTTATGTTAAACTTAGCCCAGTCTTCTAATGTTCTTTGAAAATACATATCACCATATCCAGTTTCTTTTAAACCAACGTATGATTCTATATAAGTTTCAATTGCAGCAGCGTGTGCTTGTTTTATATCTTCACTTGAATTTGGTATTCCACCTAATTCTTTTTCTGTTATTGATAGCTTGTTGTAGCTCCTGTCTGGTCTGTTTATAGAGAAGCGTCTATAACCTCTTCTTTTAAAATGGTATAATAATCTAGGTTTGTTATTTTCTGCTAGTATTGGCATTCCGTAAAATACGCAAGCCATCAACACGTCTTCAAAAAATATTTCAGCGGTTTGTGGTCTAGCTATATATTCTAAAAAGAAATGATTTGGAGGTACGTCCTCCATGCTAAACTTGGTTAAGCCGTGTAAAGATCCATTTGACCCTCTCTTGTCAACCGTACCTGATATATCATAACTATCACAACCAAAAGCTCCACAGTGTTCGTTACCTGGATATTTTAACCCACCCTTTATTATCACACGATTTTGTAGATTTAAAGGTGGAACCCAAGAAACTCTGAATCTTCCGCTTTTGTTTGGAACAAATATAACTTTTGTATCTTTCTCTCCATTCTGCCATTGAAAGCTTCCCTGAGTAACGTTTATTGAGTTTTTAAGATCTTCATTAAAATCTATTTGCTCGTATATTTTTGTTAAGTTAAATAAAGATTCTTTAGACTCATCTCTAAACGCGTGCTTTGTTGTGCGTGGAAACTGTCTATAAAATTCATTTAAACCGTCTTGATCTTGCTTTAACCCTTCTACTTCATTATCCCAGTACTCTATTACACCTTGAGTTATAGCGTCTCCAAGAGGACCTACTACTTCTTTTTTTGGTGTGTTGAATACAGGAAAGCCATAAGAATCAATGTAGCCTTCGTAGTTCCATTCCATAGGTATGAACAAAGAATAGAGTCCTGAGCGAGTCTGTCCATTGGCGTTTCTTTGTGTAACGTCTGAATCATTGTAAAGTTTTTTAAAGTTATCTCCTCCTTTATCTAAAGCGTTTGATGTTGATCCCATCATGCACTTACCTATAATTCTTGAACCTAGTCTTAAACAAGTTCTTGTAACCCTCCAGTTATTTAATATGTTGGTTGGTCTCTCCCACTTTCCACTTTCATCGTGTACTAGTAGTTTTAGTTTCTCCCCGTCATAGGAGTTATCCCCTGTGTTTTTCCAGTCGATGGTCGTGTCAAGTCCTGTGATCTCTTGTAGCTTCTCGTTTGAGTCGAGCTTCCGTCTTGTGAACTTCGACGCGGGAACTCTATAAGCGAGTTCTGTCTTCGGTCGATCCATTCCATCCTGTATTGGCTTGAAAAAGAAGGGGTAATTGACTGATATCGGTACAACTTTGTCAGTAAACATTTTCTTTGCATCGGGTCCAGATTTCGAGAGTATACCAAAACGTGCATCTGTAGATATTGTTGCTTGGTTAACGGTCTCCCCGCTTGCCATGAACGAAAAACCGGATCTTCTGTTCTTAAGGTAGCACATCCCATATGAACGCTTGTCTGCTTTACAAGCTTCCCAGAATATGTAGAATAATCTGTTTGATTCCCTAAAGTCTGGCTGCCCAACGTCAATCTTACTCCACTGCAAGTACATATAGTTAGTGCCAGTAATATAAGTAGGCTTGTCTTTGTTAATAAACCAAAAACCTTCTTCACGCCTTGTAAATTCTTTATCGATGTAATCATACCATTTTTCTTTAAAATCTAACGGGTATTCTTCCCAGTCAAATACAGATTTAATTTTACTTAATTCTTTTGGGTATTCAGTGTGCGACCATCTGTTGTCTTCAAAAGTAACAACATCATTTTCTTTTGGTAAAGCTATAACAAGATCTTGTATCTCATATATTTCACCTATTTCGCCAGTTTTACTTATGACTATTAAGTCGTGCTCCTCATTGTAACCATATTCCCACTTCTTATACCTATTCATTCTTTTAAGAACTTTAGGTTTTACGTGGTCTTCTAATACTTTATATAAAGTTTGCTCGTACATTATTTAGATCTCCCTTCTGCAAATCCTCTAAAAGACTTTTCTTCTTTTACTTCTACAGGTTTTTCATTTAACAAGTTCTCTTCAGCTTCTATTCTATTCAATATTTCAAAAGCATCGAATATAGCTAGTTTTTTTGTAGCTGCAGCATTCTTTAATCTATCTGCTGATATATCGTCATCTGAATCAACAATAGCTTCTTTAGCCACCTTGATTAATTCCTCAACTGCTTTTTGCCCAGCTTGGATTATGTTCAACTTCGTCTCCTTGGTATTCATATTTAATTACGATATCATTAGATTTCATACAGTATAATCTTTTTCCGTCAATTAAAAACTCCCATTCCCCGTTTGGCGTATAACCAACTAAGTCTCCTGAGTTAATTCCTAGCACATTTAAGGAGCTATTGTCATATTTTAATATACCAACAAGGCTTCTTTCTTTATCTAGCGTTAAAGACTCTGTATTTTTTATTGGTGAAACAAAACATCTGTCTCCAAAAGACCTCCATTTGTCACCTTTATTATATAAGTAAATTTGATCTATAGCACAAAAATGCCACTCATCTTTGAACCAAGATCTACTTTTCTTTTTTCTTCCCTTCATGTCATAGAATACTCTAAACACGTTTTGGTGTATAACAATTATATCACCAATACCAATATCAGTATTAAAAGCCTGAGGTGTCTCTACCACTCTAGCTAGTCTATTAACAAACTTGAAATCTTCAATCTTTGTATTTACAACTAACTCCTTACCGGCTATTGTTATTTTATTACTGTATTTTTCGCCTAACGGCTCTACTATAAAGTCATATAAAGCTTTCAATACTCTAAGTCATATTCAACGGATATTGCCATGTGAGAATTAAACTTCTTCCATGGCATTATCTCGTTGTTTTTCTTAATATGAATATTGTAAGAGTTATCAGACTCATCAAGAAGTATATGTGAAATCTCGTGACCGCCATAAACTTGTTGACCTACAGAATAATGCATAGCGTCATTCTTGTAGTCAGAACCAATACTTATTTTTCTTACAATTGAAGACATATTATGCTTTTTCTAATTTAGCATCTTCTTCAATAATTTCATATTCACCTGTTTTTAGGTTTATATTAACTGGACCGTACTCTTTTTCTAACTCAAGCTTGTAATCTTCTAGCTCTTTGTTAGCATCTGCCACTTGATGTAAAAGTCCATGCTTTTGTGATTCTAAAATACCAATTTGATTAACTAAACCCATTAATTTATCTTGGCTTTCGTTGATTTGTTTTAATTGCTCTTCTGTGATTTTTTTACTCATTTGATTTAATTTAATTGTTTATAATTTATTATTACTTGTTTTTCTATTTATTACTTATTGACCTTGCTTTTTCCCAAGTTCTACCTACAAAATAAGCTCCGTAAACGGTTACTAACAATGTTTGAAATATTGGTATATATTCTTTAGCTAACCCAAACTCACCAATATTACCATCAAAGAAAGCTAAAGACGTAAATATTACAGTTAGATATATTAATATCATTGGTCTAATGTTTTTACTTAAAAAACTATCAGACTTCATATCTGCTTCCCAACGCTTACTAACTTCTAATTGAGCTTTAGTATCTGCATCTTCTAATATCTGCTGTATTTGTTTCTTTACTTCTAACCTTTCTTCTTCGGTTGTAGTAAGCTTGTCGATGACGTTACCAATCTCTTTGATAACGCCACCTGATAGCCATTGAATTATTTTTTTCATTTATTTAAGTAGTCATCTAAAAAACGGGTATCATCAGATGTTACTGAAGATGGTTTTACTAAACCAGTTCTTCCGCCGCCTTTGAATCTTTTTATAGCAGCCGTTTGTTGAGCTCTACTCAAGCCTTCTAATAGTTTTGGATCTATATCAGGTTGTTGCTTATTGTAAATAGTGTCATGAGAAGCTGTAAATCTTTCCTGCATCTCGGGTGTTGCGAAATTACCTGATCTTGCTGACTCAAAGTAATTTCTTGCTTTTTCTTTTAAAGCATTCACTTCATTTTGATATTCTGCTCTATTTTCTTGACCTTTATATTTTTGCCTCAAAGCGTCTCTTTCTTTCTTTATCATTTCAGTTACATAACCTTTTCCGCTATCTAACCCCGCTCTATAGTCATCTGGATTTTTTAATCCTAATACGTATTGTTCCTCTGCTTGAAAGTTGTTTCTATCTCTATCTACTAAACCACTAGTCCCACCCTGTTGTTGGCTCATTCCTAACCTTTCTACAGGTTGAACGCCTGAATTAGCTGTTCTTCTGCCTCTTTCTATAATTCTCATAGCTTCCTGTGGATCTCGCGTATAACCATACGTGCCACTAGCGCCAAAGTCTTGCGCTGATTGAGTTCCAGTCGCATATGATTTATAAGGATTTTCCATAGGTATATCGGCAGGATCAGGAATA
>Ga0209771_1000295_pt1 | contig 33317 bp, 24 predicted proteins | sample SaaInl59LU_5_DNA_FD_184639 | JGI IMG/M metagenome (GOLD analysis project Ga0209771, IMG submission 184639) | Marine microbial communities from expanding oxygen minimum zones in the Saanich Inlet - ESP_59LU_5_DNA (SPAdes) (version 2) | ecosystem: Environmental > Aquatic > Marine > Intertidal zone... | reverse complement strand
AACAATCTTCGTGCTATTGCTCCTACCGTTAGTAATAGTAAGTTGTCTGGAAACATATCGCCAGGAATAGAACCTTGGGCTGCAAATGTATTTACAGAACAAAGCGCTAAAGGTACTTTTATTAGAAAAAATCCTACATTAGAAAGGATATTAGAAGAACATAATTTGAATACAAATGAAATATGGAATAAAATATTGGCTGACGGAGGTAGTGTCCAGGATATTGCTGCTTTGGATAGTATCAGTATGGGTCACGACATACCAATTAAAGAAGTTTTTAAAACGTTTAAGGAGATTAATCAACTAGAGTTAGTTAATCAAGCAGGCATAAGACAACAGTACATAGATCAGTCTGTTAGTTTAAACTTAGCTTTTCCTTCTGAAGCTACGCCTAAATGGCTAAATAAAGTACATATGGAAGCTTGGAAAAAAGGAGTTAAGACTTTATATTATACTAGGACTGAAAGTGTCTTACGTGGAGATATTGCGCAACGGGCAATGAATGAAGATTGTTTAGCTTGTGATGGTTAATGTGTATAGCACTTTTACCACAAAAAAAGGGTCCTTATTTGGGCCCTTTTTATTTATTAGTAAAATTCCACCTTGCGTTATTACCTCTAATATCTACATGCGTAAAAGAGTTATATCTACCTACGCCACCTTTTGTTATAGCTTCAGTCTTCATTAAATCCTCAACTAGATCAGCTACTTCAGATGGTTCAATGCCTTTTATATTTATATCAGCAGCTTTACCTTTTAAATGTTGTGATGTTTTAACTCCACCTATAATTGTATTATGCTTAGGACATCTGTATGCACTATTTGGTGTAAAACCTACACCAACTTTATCTCTAATAACTTGTAAGTCTTTAGCTAATTCTTCTACGTTTTTCTTTACAAATTCAGGCATTTCGCAACCGCACTTACATTGAAACTCACTAATGTTAAAATTCTTGGTTAATTGCATTATTTATTTTTTAAACGTTCGTTTTCTTTTTCAAGAAACTCTACTTTAACACGTAAAGCGTTAACTTCCGCGGTCAGTTCTAAAACTTGATTACGTAGTTCATCTTTATCGCTACTAGACTCAGAAAGCAAAGCCTCAAGATTTCTTACTCTATGTTTTAAGTCGTCTCTATACTGTATACCATCGTTGTTTTGTAAATCTATTTTTTTATTCTCTGCTTTTGTTTTTAAGCGAGCTTCTAAGAACTTCCATATTCCAGCTGATCCAGCTACTGTTACAAGTGTAATTATAATTTGTGTGATGTTATCCATTATTTACTTTTTGTCTATGTATTTTTTCTAATATTAATCGGCGCATACTACCGAATGATGCAAAGCAAAGGACTAACCACCCATAATGAGTAGGTGTTGGAAGCCCAATAGATTTAATATAAATAACAGTTGAAATTAAGTAAACTGCAAATGAAAAAACCGAAGCTTTTAGTCTACAGTTTATTTCTTCTTTTGATACACAATATAATTGATAGATACCACTTAATAGTATTACGAGTCTAAACACATAGTTACCCCCCAGCTCAATGCCAATTGCAATGTGGGTTAAAAATATATTTGCTAAAGACAAAGTTATTTCCGTAGGTTGCGAATCACTATGAGACCATATATTTTTTAATCTTTTAAACATTTTTTTCTAATTTTTCTCTAAAAACTCTTAAAGTATTCCACCCAGCAAACAGAGCTATTATAACCCAACCTGTTCTACTACCTACTAAAAGATTTTCTAAAAATAGATTTGTGATTGTTACAATTGAAACAAGGAAAGCTATTTGCACAGCTATTAATCTGTATTTTAAACAACCTTTCCAAACAACAGACCAAAGCTGAAAAGCTCCAGCTAAAGCTGATCCAATTATAAATAAAATAGAAGGATTTTCAAAATCATATATAAGTGTTAAAGGTAGACATATTAAATGACACATAGATATTAATACCTCGTTTGGCTCACTGTCTGAATACCAAAATAAATCTTTAACTTTTTCCCAACCCTTCATTATTTCTTTTTATTTTTATATCTACTTACTCTACCTTTAGTGTTTTTTTCTTTTTGAGCTCTTGCTTTTTCCGCTGGTGTAAGTTCATCCCAAGTAGCAGGTGTATCTTTAGATACCTTTTTAGTTGGTCTAAACGTATTTTCACCTCCACTATAATCTTCTTTACCACTGGGCGTTTTCCATTCTTCCTCAAACCAACGTTTAAGATTTTTAAATGGAGATGGTTTTAATTTAAATGCCATATTATTTAGATTTATTACCCCAGTTAGCAGCACCAACTTTCCTACATTTAACTAAAGCTCCACTCGCATAAGCTGATGGCCATTTCTTATAACGGCTTTTTACTTTTGCATAACAAGCGTCTTTTTTCTTAGCAACACTTATGGGTCCTCCAGAACCATCTGCTTTCATAGTCACTTCCTGATTTACAGGAAATTTACTTGACTTTCTTTGTTTTACTAAAGTTGTAATTGGTGTGTTCATTATTTTTTATTTTTTTTTCTATAATTAGCTAATCTTACTGAGTCTCTATATTTAAAGGATTTTTTTGAAAGATCTAAAGCTTTTTCTCTATTTTTTTGTTTTCTAGTAGAAGATGATTTTTTATCTTTAACATCTTTTGCGTCTTCACCATATAATCCATCATAAAAACCTAATGACCATTTACCCCATCCTAGTGCTAACGCTAATTTAATTTGAGGTTCAATGTCTGTATTTGTAACAGCTTCGTTTAAATTATCTATTTTAGTTACTACTCTGTCTAAAGGTATATTAGTTACAGCTGAAAACATTTTAGCTCTAGCAACATTCATTGGATGTAAAGGACTAAGTTTATTAGATTGGTCATACTTTGCTTTACCTTTCTTAGTAGATCCATACCTAAAAGTATTAAATGCTGAATATGCTTTTTTAGTTTTACTTGATATAGGAGGAGATATAGAAAAAGCCTCATTTAATACATCTCCATAATCAGCTTTATAGCCTTTCTCCTCTTCTTCTAAATATTTAGCTAAAGTATTTTTACCTGTTACAAGTATTTTACCGGGTAAACCAGATCCGCTTAAAAATCCATCGACTACACTATTAGCTAAGCCTATAGTTTTTTTCTCTTTATATTTAGCTATATTTTCTTTTTCTTCTTCAGTTAAATCTTCGTCGTCTTTTCCGAATAATGTTAAAGCAGCTCCTTGTTGTAAAGCATAAAATATTACAGATTGTATTGTAGAATAATAAGCTAGTTTAGAAATGTTAGTCTTCCAATCACCTCTCCTGTTTACTAAGTCTAAGGCAGCTTTTTTCTGTAAACGAGTCATTTGAAAAGGTGTGTTGTTAAATGCGAATACTAATCTACCCATTACACCTACCTGTATATTAGACACTTTATCTTGTCTCGATGACTGTTGGTTTTCTTCTGATATTTCTCTTAAATCATTAAATGCTTTCTCACGAGCTTCAGCATATTCAAAACCTTTTCTTTGATATGTTTTAGTTCTATTCATTAATAAAGGAGTACCTCCAATAGCAATCGCAAAACTATCTGCAATTTGAGTTGGTGCAAAACCAGCTTTAATCAATGCATTGAATATTTTAGATGCCTTACCTTTACTTTTTTCTACAGCTCTTGCTATCTCAGCTTCTTCTACGTTAATTTCTAAACCTGATCTACGTTGCTTTAAAAAATCTGAATTAAATATTTCCATAAAAGTAGAAGCAAACTCTTTAGGCTTTGCAAGCGTTTGTGCTATACGTACAGGGTTATTATCACTCCAGTTAATATAGTTTACAGCGGATATGGTTTGTAGCATAGCTGAACGTGTATTCATCCACATAATAACACCAATAGATCCGTTAAGATAGTCTAAAGCAGCATTAGCTTCTTTGCCTAAGTTAGAACCTCTACTTTTACCAGTCTTCATACGAGCGATCATATCATTTAAATTATTAACATAATTCTTTCCGTATGCAGCTTCTAATTTAATTAAGTTTTCTTTATTAAATATTTCTTTTACATTAGTATCCCATTGCTCTAAAAATTTAGGTCTAACACCTTCAGTAGCATGTGTAAATAAATCGTATCGTATATTACTTGAAAACCATTGTTCAGAAGGCTCGAATAAATTACCTTTTACAATAGTTCGAATACCATCGGCATAAGCTTTTAATCTTTTATCTTTAACAACAGCTATTCTAAGTTTAGCAGCCTCTATGTTTTGTATACCTGGTATTTCAAACCCAGCTTGGTTCCATAAAGCTACACGAACAGCTTGATCCGCATTAAATCCTAATTCATCTAAAGTTGCTTTAGTTTCTTTAGATACAGTACCTTCTATTTCGCCTAACTGTTTTTCTATAGATTTATAATCTTCTGCTAAGTTTTGTTTATATGTACTAATAGCTTGTTCACCTGCGTTGTAAGGATCTAATAAATGCTCTTTCATAAAAGCCATATCTTTATCTCCTTGCTTACCTTTTCCGTAAAGTTTATATAACAATCCAGCAAAGTCTTCTGCATTAGGTGGTAAATAAAAATTAAATTTACCTTTTGTTCTACCTATATTAGCGGCTCTTGAAGCAGATAATGGCGCTTTAGCAGATATACCTGTTTTACGTTCGATCATATTAGCCACTACTTCCCCTAAATTAGATTCTTTAGCTTGTTTAATAGTACTATTGTTTAAGTTAGCTACTTGCGCTACTTCTGCAGGGCTATTAAATTCTGTATTAAATATTTTATCGTTATGTTTTTTTACTTTTTGGTCAACAACAATACTAGGCTTTATTTCTCTAACTATATCATCAAACTTTTGCTTCATCAACTGACCATACATAGTCTCTTTAGTCTTAACATTGTATGTGTTTTTTAAATAATCAATGCCAATATCTTTTTTATTAATAATTTTACCCTTTTTATTAAGCCTAACTACCTCTGCTCCAATTTTTACATATCTATCAGCAGCGTAAGCAGCCCCTAAGGCTATATCAGCTCTATCTTGAGCCTTTTTAGATCCCAGAGAACTTTCGTAAGAAGTTATTAAATCTTTTCTTAATTCACTAGTTAATGTCCCTTTAGCGATGTGATGTATAAATTCTCCAGCAGCTACCGCTTTAGCTTTTAAATGTTGATCTAATCTAGAGTCTTTGTAGGGTGTAATGTCAAATAGCATCTTAGAAGATAGATCTCTAAATCCTCTCCTGTCTTGATTTAAGAAAAATGTTCCAACTCCATATTTAATGAATGCTTCCACATTTCCGCTCGGATTGGATTCAATATCCGCTTTTGCAATTTCAATAGCGTCTAATATAATATCAAAAAATAATTCTCTAATTTCTGTTTCTTTAATAAAATTATTTAGAAGTTTAGAATCAGAGTTAATTACTTTTACTATACTCTCATTAGTCGATCCTTTACGTTTTCTTTCTTTATCTATTTTTTCTGCTATTTTTCTATAATAGTAGTCAATACTTCCAATAGATCCTTTTTTATTTGTTTTTAACTCTTTCGCTATTTCAAAAAACTTATCTATTTTATTTAAATAACTCTTATAAGCATCACTATTTAATTCTGAAAACCTTTCAGCAACTTTATCACCATGCTTAGTTTGAAATACATCTGTATTAAATTTTAAATCATCAATAACTTCACTTTTATTTGAATCCCCCCCGAATAAAGTTGATAATAAACGGTTACTAATTTTAGGATCCTTTGCTCCTTTTATAGATAAATCCTTAAACTGTGAAGGTAAAAAACTAATTATCGCATTAGTTGCTTTTTCTGTTTCTTTGAGCTCTTCTTTGTTTTGTTTATTAATAGGCTTCATATCACCCCAAATATCAGGATCTCCACTATTTAAAAGCTTAAGGTGGTCTATTGTTGTTTTTGTAAAGTTATTTTTATTAGAAATCTCATCTATTATTTTTCCTTTAAATTCTTTGTTTACAAGTTGATATATAGCTTCTATGTATTCGCTATCTTCAGGTAAATCACTAAATGTTTTTCCTTGAGAATGCCATAACACAAGTTCATTTTCAACTTCTGTTTGGGTTTTATTAATTAAAGCAGCAAGTTCTTTTGTAAATTTAGAGAAAGCAACAGTAGGGTTGTTTCTATCTAATGACTTAGCTATAACAGCTACATAGTTATCTATAAGATCATTACTTAATTCTTCTTGTCTAGACTCAATCTGCTTTCGCATATCTTCTTTACCAAGAACCTCCATAACTTTATCAAAGCCTTGTTCTGTGGCTAAAGCCTCTAGTAAAGATCTTCTACGACCATCAATACGTTTAGTTCCGTCACCTATAAAGTATTTTCTCCACTCAGCCAATGCTAATGATCTCTTTGTAAATATTTTATTACCTTGAGCTGTTTTTTCACGAGCTTGCTTACCTGTTTTAGGATCTATTACAGGCTCTTTAAAATCTGCAAATCTTTTATTAATTGCTGATTGACTTAAATAATCTTTATATAAACTAAATGTCTTATCTATAAATTTAGTATATTGAAGTGTGGGCTCATAATTATCTTTTAATCCTCCAGCGGTTTTTTCCATTTCTGGAATTAAATAAGCTTTTGCCTCTTCAATCATTTGAGCTTTAGTGCTAGCTATCTTTCTGAATGATCTGTCTGCAGCACCGTATTTTTGTTCTACAACTTTAGGAGTTCTAGCTTTTATTATTTCAGTAGTTCCATCTGGTAAGTATACTCTAGCTTTATTACTTTCTAGCATAGCTACTCTCAATGTTCTACCTTCAGAATCTTTTATAGTACCTACAATCCTAGCGTCTAAATCTTGAAGTTTTGTAGACATTAATATTCTTTCGCCTATTTCTTCAGATCTTTTAGCATACTCAGGAGGCATACCCATTGTAACCTCAGCTTTCTTACGGCTAACCCTAGTGTAATTTTCATGTGAAGAAGTATCTACAAATCCATCATTAACCTCTCCAGTACCCCCAAAACCTTCGTCTGTAGTTAATTTATCAGCTTTTTCTTGTACTAACTCGACTGTTTTACCTAAATCAGGGTATTTATTTTGTATAATACCTAATATTCTGTTAGGTAGATTACCATATATATGTGAAGTTAAAGAAGCACCTTTAGCTGGATCCCAAGTTCTTACCAATGCTGGTATACCATTATAACCTGGACGTGTTTCGATCATTACATCATTAGCAATTAAGTCTAATGTATATTCATCCATACCAAACAAGTCTCTATACTTATTAAGCATTTTCTTAACAATAGGCTCAAATTCTAAACCTACCATTAGACCAGCGCTTGAAGGATCACTTTTATATTCCTCGTATACTTTATTTGCTTTTGTAAAAATATCGCTTTTAGTATTGGCATCAATATCTATACTTTTACTAAATACGTCAGCTACTTCTTTATTCTTTGTAGCTTTTATGTTTTGATTTGCTAATTTTATTGTAGCCTTTGATAATTTACCTTTTTTAAATTCTCTATTATAATCTTTAATAAAGTTTATAGCTCCTTGCTCATCAAAATCAATATTAGTAAAACCTATTTTATTAAAAATTCTTCTAATAAAATCTTTTATACGGGTAAATGCATTGTTGTTAATTTTGTCTAAATTGTTAGCTGCAAATTCAGAAAATTGAACAAAATATTCTTCATAGTAGTTATTTAAATTATAGTTTATATTAGGGTTTTCTACATCGGACATGTACTTATCCATAACACCATTAAATACTTTTGCAACGTCTTTATCAAGCTTAGCTACTTCAGATTGCAAACTTTCATACATTTGTTTTGATACGACAGGATCGTTAGCTAATCTATTTTTAAGTATTTTATGTAATAATTCGTGCTGAGCGGTGGTAGTAATACCTACTTCTCGCATTTTGTCTTTGTTTAATACCAAATACTCTTTATTCGAATCATTAGAATCCGTAACAAAAAAACCAAAACCAGACTCATAATCTTTAAGTCTAGTATTTATTTGCTCTTGAGTTTTACCTGCTTTTTTAAGTATATCTACAATTTGCTCATTTGCAGTAGCTTTATCTGTAGCTTCAACAACATTTAGTTCTGCACTAACATCTAATTGTTTTAAAATATTTTTAGTTCTATCTAAAGATTTGTTAATTTCAGTGTCAAGTTTCTCTAAGTCAACAGCTTCTTTTATTTTAACTATTTCCGCAGATAAGATATTATTTTTTTTAATTAAAGCAGACTTAGCTCCTCCATATTGGTTTTTATTTATTTCGCCAGCTTCAAAAGAAGATTTAAGATCATTTATTAAATTGGTGTTTTTTTCTTTTTTATTTATTATAGATATTATTTCTTTTTGTTGTCCTTTACTAAAAGACTTTGATATTTTGTAATTTTCTGTAAAATGTTTTTTCAGAGCCTTTTCTGTTTCAGCTATTTCTAAATCAATAGCTTGTTTAAGAGCTTTGCTTTTTGTAGTTTTTTTCTGTAGTTGTAAAGATCCTAATTTATTTATATTAGTATTTATTACATTTAAAGAATTTTTTTCTAAATTTATGGCTTTTGTTATTGTGCTAGGAGCAGATATAATTCCAGACCCTACAAAACCTTGGGCAAAATTTTCTAAAGCTTCAGGAGAAGCCATAGCTTTTAAACCATCTATAAAAGCTTCTTGCGTGTCTTTACCTTTTGCTAAACTACTATTTACAGTTTCAACTCCGTATTGACCAACCTCAGTTAAGCCTTCCTTACTATTAGTTAATATAAGACTTGCTAATGGAGAAAACTTTCCTGTATTTTTTAAAATTTGTTTAGAAATTCCTTTTAACCCAATGTATTCTAACCCCATAGATATTCCCCCTAAAACTAAAGGCACAGTTGTGTTTGTTTCTTTGTTTTCTACTAGGTCTCTTAAAGGATCATCTGATTCAGGATATTTGTTTTTAGCTTTTTCAGAATTGTATTCTGAATACATAGGAGCAGCAATTTGAGGAAATAATGAGGCTCCTCTGGTTAAAGCAGCTGGTATCGCTGTCGTTAATAAGTTTGAAACAGCATTAATTACACCACCAACAGTCTCTTCAAAATCACCTTTAGATAAACCTCCTGTAATACTACCGACCTCTTTTATAGATTCGTTTAAGCTTTTTATTTTCTTAAATTGATTAATAAGGTACTCATCAGCTACTTGACCTACTGGTTTTTTATTTTTTTGGTAAATAGCTTCTACAGATTCACCTTTCATTTGAGCTGTATTAAGCTGTTTAAATCTTTCTGGGTTTTCTTTATAGCTTATTTCCTCTCCATTTTCTGGATCAACAAAAACTACAGGGCCACCATCGGTTTCTCCAAGTAAGAAGTCGGTAGCATCATCACCTGCTACGTTTGACAACCAATCTACACTAAAAGCTTTAGTTGATTCCCACGCTGCTTCAAGGCCGGGCAGTATATTTGCACCTGCGTTGGATAGTCTTTCTTTTATGCCTAACTTATCTTTATCTAAGGCTGCTAACTTATTTTTATAATCCTGTAGCACTTTAGCATCTCTAGGATCTATTTGACCACCTTTAGATTCATAAGCTTTTAATTGTTTCTCAGTTTCAGCTATATTTCTTTTTAACTCAGCAGATTTTTCTTTATAATATTCAGTAGGCTCAATATTTTTGTTTTCTATATCTATTTGTTCTATAGCTAAATCTAATGGGTTATTTGATTGCTCCAATGAAGAATCTTCCGATGCTAATTCCCCATTTTCTAGGCTTGCTGCATCTTGAACCGGCTCCACACTTGCAGCTGTTACTGTCGAGCCTTTTACTTTTTTTGATTCATAAGTTTTTATTACTTCTGCAATCGTTTCTTCAGACTCACCCGCGTTCATCATTTTTTGAACAATTAATTCTAATTCTTCCATACTTATGATTTTTTATTTTTGTAATATTCTATTTTTTCAGAAGCAGTCATACCTTCTGTAGGAGAAAAACCTAATTCCTTAATAAGGTCTTCTTGGGATATTGGTACAAATTCACTACCAGGAGTATTTATTCTAAACATTAAGTTTTTATTATCGTCTACCGTCAATATATATTTTTGGGCATTTGTATCGTTACTACCTTTGTAAGTAAACTTATATTCATTTACTCCTTGCGTTTTTCCTGTTTTAAGTAAATCACCAGCAGCTTTTACTATCGCAGCTCTTTCCTGTTGAGTTTTACCTCCGATCTTGCTTGGGTTTGACTGTGTTGGTGTAGGGCTAGTTTTTTGAATAAACTTAGGATTCTGGGGTAAACTATTGTTTACATCGTCTAAAGCGTTATCTAAGGTACTTAAAAAGAAATTCTTAAGGTTACTATAGTTTTCAGGTTTATAAAGCTCCTGAGGTATCTCTATGTCGCCAAAACCAGGCAATAAATCATCTTGTATTAAGGATAATAAAGATTTACGTCCTCCTTTATCAATTATAGACTTAATTCTGTTTTTTTGTAGCTTTAAAGATGCATTAGGTACTCTATATCTGGAAGCTGCTAATTTATCTGCAACATTTAATACAGTGTTTGCAGTGTCAGTTGCTTTCAATGTGTAATCAGCTATATCACTGTATTTTTTAAATTGACCATCTTTACCAAACATTAAGTTACCGCTTTCGTCAATCTGTAAGTCAGCATTACCTGTATAAACATCCATTAATACAGAGGGTGAGTTAGGGTCGTAGTTAGCTTTAGATATTCTATCTGACTGAAAGTCGTCTAAGTATTGTTGTTGATTTTCTGCAACCGCTTTTTGTTGATTAGCTAAATTAGAAAGGTTAGTTTTAACTTGATTCATTTCTTGAATAAGTTCTATATAAGCAGGTGCTTTTTTATCAAATCTACCGCTACCAGCTGCCCAGGCTGCATTAACATACTTATTACGTTGATCTATCACGTATTGATTTACTTTCTCTCTTTGCTTAGGATTTAAACCAGCTTGAATTGCACCTGCTTCAGCAGCATTTAAAAACTGAGCCGCTTTAATACGGTCTTTGTCAAATAAATTATCGTCCATTATCTATGTATTTTTTACTTAAAGTTGCTAGCCATATTTGCGCCTAATTCTTGACCAATAGGAGATTTTCCAAATGCTCCTGCAACACCACCTATACCAGCCATCAGGCCTTGGGTAGCTGCTGCCCTTGCTTGATTAGCTGCTTGCAATCTTTGTCCAGACATACCTAATAATGTAGATGTTTTATCTAATTCTGCTTGCCTTGATATTAATTCCCCTTGTCTCTCTTGGCTTTGTAATTGTCCTGCCATTCTTGCTTGAGCTGCTTGATTTTGAGCTTCTTGCTGTCCTATACTTACAGAGGCTCTTTGAGCATTTTGCGATTGTTGATTAGCCATAGCTTGAGCTAAAGCCGCAATACCACTACCTCCAGCAGCCCCCTGCATTTGGTTTAAAGTATTTGATAAACCTTGTTGCTGCTGTTGTGCTGTAAAGTCTGCTTGTTGTTGGTTAACTGTAAGATCTTCATATACGTTTTCCATATTTGTGTATGCGTTTGAAGTATCTAAATTTTCAAAATCCGCTTTACGCCTATCAAACTCTGCTTGTGCTGCTCTCTGCTCTCTTCTTCTTTTACCTCCGCCGATAAGACCGCCGACTATACCCGTAATACCTTGAGCGGCTCCTAGTATTGCTCCTATCATAATTTTACCTGTTTTATTATATTATTATTACACATTATTAACTGCTTATAAATATTTCCGAATTAACGGCAAATAGTTCTTTTTTACTTGTAGACGTTATTTCCATATCAACCTCTGCATAATATCCTGCAATCCCCGATGTATTTGTTTCAGGTGATTTAGCGAAAAATATAAAATCCCCGTTTGAAGGCCGAGGAGAGGTGCTTGCAATATCGCATGTTATAGATGTACTGGTAACTCCTGTACACGCTCCTATTTTATAAACGTCGCTATTAGAATCTTGAAAGTATACAATATCTGCACCTGCATAACTAGGAGCATCGTTGTTTGACTGTATTGAAACGTTTATTGGGTTATCGAAATTTAATGTTACTGTTGCCATATATATTTATTAATTTAATAAAACACCTATTCTTATATCACAATCATCTGAAGCTTCTATGACTCCACCGTTTGCTTGAAAGAAAATAGAAAAACCTAATGTTACTGTTCCATCATAATTATCTACAACAGTATCAGGATAATCTGAAATATCTCCAGAATTATTAACTGTGCTTACTATATCTGCAGGGCTAATATTATTAATCACAGCAACTGCATAATCTGTTGTGCTTGCGCCGCCGCCTCCATGTCCTTCAGTATTTTTATTTACACTAACTTCAAAATTCTTTTTAACTGCTAATCCAGAACCTACAGGCAAAGTAAGCGTGGGTTCTGTTATAGATGTAACACCTGTAACATAGCCTACTATAATAGGTATTGTAGAAACTGCAGCGGTTGATATATAATTGTCTATATCAAAAACTGAAGTAACATTCGATGTTCCTACTGTATCTACTGACCCAATAAAAAACGCGCTAATTTCAGTAGAAGACACTGATGAGAATATTAAACTATCTATGTCTATAAATGTCCCCCCGTTTGTTAACGGATCGTTGTTTGTAAAATCCTCTATATTTCCAAATTGATCTATAATATTTAAAGTACTTGTAGATGTTATTGTAAATGTATTAATAAGATTACCTGCTGTGTCTGATGTTACTGTTGTTGATGCTGGTAATGTAACACTTACAGGAGATGATATATTTATAGTACTATCCGCAGTTTGTAAATCTACCGTTATAGTTTTATCACCTACTTGATTTATTGTAAATGTATGAGGTTGTTCACCAGGTCCTCCAAAATTGGTAGATACTTGAGTACCAGTTAAAACAAAATCATATGAATCATCGATAGACACAGATGGGAAGGATATTATAAAAGTATAATTACCAGAAGCTGGTATTGTTACATTAGTTAAACTAAGTATAGAATTACTATTATCATTTGTAACAGCTAAACTAAAAGTAGCACCAGGTGTTCCAAAAACTGTCATAGTTCTAATACCTCCTACTAAATCTATATTGTTAGTCAACAAGTTATACGAAGTTATACCTGCGGTTTCTGTAAAATACTCTTCAGCAGCAGCGTTAAATTCTATAGTATCACCTAAAACATTACTATTTGAAAAAGTAAAGTCAACAGTAAATATTGAAGTTGTTATTCTATTTTCTCCATCTAATGTATCTTGCCTTGTTATATTATATTGACTTGAGTTATTTGATGTTAATATATAGCTTGGCGCTTCAGGGAAATAATAACCACTATCAGCTGTAAATGATTTTATAAATACAGTTTCTTCGGATCCGTTATTACCGGAACCTGTATAAGGAGTATTTGTTTCAGAAGCAGGTGAAGCGTTATATACTGCAGATGAATATGTTCCGCTTAAAGTATACGTGATTAAGGCAGCGTCTCCATCTATATCTATGACTAATTCTGTATCATTTAAAGGCATTACATAAGTATCGTCTAAATCTACATTTACCAAAACAGTATTGCCTATAGTACCTGCTGTGCCACTATCTGATAAAGTTATAGAGCTAACACCTGCAATAACTCCTGTGTTATTTATAAAATCAGATGATGAAACTACATATCCTGCATTTGGAGTTATAACTAACTGAATGTTATCGCTACCTATTACATCGCCTCCGGTCTTTGTAAGTGATTGTGAATTTATGCTGCAATTATTTAATGCCATATTAATCGTTGTTTTCTTTTATAGTTAAAGTAAATTGAGTAGGTGTTACATCACCAGTAATGCTTTGTAGTACATCTATGCCTTGAGTAGAAAATTCTGATGTATCTAATGATCCTGTTTGAGCATTATTGTCCCAAGTATTCTCAACACCTTTTATAAAGTTGTAGTATATACCCTCTTTAGATATGTAAGATAATACTTTACCGCTTTGCAAATCAGTCGTTATATTAGGGGTTGTCCATCCAGAGTCGCCTTCGTAAGAAATTGTTTTAAAGTTTTTTACTTTAGAAGAGTTAATATTAAATATAAGCTTTACAGTAGATTTATACTGTGTACCATAAAAATTATTTCTAGTTTCATTATTATGAGACCATATTTGACTTCCTTTAAATGTATAATAAATATTGTTTAAAGATACACCAGATTCTGGTACAAATGATTTTCTAGTAGGCCATCCTTTTAATCCCTGTTTATACGAAACCGTTTCATCACTAAATGATATATTATAACAATTAGAGTAATCGTCGTAACTACCTATAATAACTGATTCAGTAGCTAGCTTATCTGAAAAGTAATCAGACATACCTTGTGAAGATATTTCTTCTAAACCGTCTATAGATAATCTTAATATAACACCTCTATTTTTATCTGCAAAGTAAACTCTAAATCCATACTGTGCAAAACTTTCAGGATTTTTAGATATACCATATTCTCCAGCATAAGCCATTGCTTGACCTAAAACATTATTATTAGAAGTAACATTAGTATTACCATCAGCGTTAAATAATGCATCTTTATTAGCAAGTACTTTTAAAACTTTGTCTTCACATAAAGTAATTAAATCAGTATTTCTTGCATGAAGCTTTTGTATTGACCCATATGCTGGATTTAAATCTTTAGTTATAGGTAATGCTTGAATAAACTGGTTTAACCTATTTATACCTGATGTAGAATTAAATATTTGAGAAAATATAAAACCACTCTCTCTTCTTTCCTCAGCATAAGGTTCATCTAATACAGCAGAGGCTTTAACACCTTTACCAATTCTAGTAGCGTTAAAGTCGTCTCTAATACGATCAGACTCGACGCCATTACCAAATGAATAACAGTTGAACCAATCTAATGTTTTAGTTGTGTTAGCAGAAGCTACGGGTATAGCATTTGAAGCCTCATAGTAAATATCTAACTCGATGTTTTCCTTAGGCTCAGTTTCAAATATTGCAGGGTTCTTAGAAGATAATATATTATTATCATCAGATATTAACTCTTCTACAATTTCTATACCTGTTACTGTACCAAAACCACTTTCAAAGTTTCTATCTAATATACATTTTACTTGTTTCCTAGAGTTACTACCTAATCTTCTTGCGCCTCCAAAAATACCTACCCATCCTCTTCTGTGATAGTCTACTGTAGAGTCTATAACTGTATATACTTCACTTTTGTTTCCATTAGCATCAGTAAATCTAACTAAAGTATTAAAATTCGATAAATGATTATCTATTATAGGATGCGTTGCGCTACCTGTAGATATTGGTGAATCTCCTCCACCACTATATCCAGCCCATCCAATACCAAACCAATTAGATTGAGCTATTGGTTTTCTTATGTCGTTAACCCAATTACTAGTATTAGGCGCTTTTGTATCTGTAAAACCAAACCCTTGAATTCCGTCTCCAGGGCCAGTATTAGCTATAGTGTTAGGAATATCAGCGCTGTCTAATATACCGTATCTTGTTTCAGAAGATGAGAATGATTTAATAATGTTATTATTAAAATGAACATCTCTATTTATCTTAACAAAGAATCTACCTATAAATTCAGGCTTATTATCAACAACTTTTTCTTTTACAAAAATTTCAAAATCACCACCTTCGACTATAGAATCTAAAAAGCTTTCTTCAAGAGGTTCTTTTATTGAAACTCTATATACATTTTCAACCCCTGTAGGCCCTCCTGATGTTATTTCATAGTTTCTTGTAACGCTACCTCCTGATTTTATACTTATTAAGTTTCCTGACTTAAAATCATTTCTAAAATTAGGGTTACTATCAAAAGTTGGTCCGTTAAATTCAAACGTAAGCTGGTCTACACCTGGAATAGAAGCTGCTCTAGCTTCTACATCAGCACTAGATATTGTTTTAATGCTTTCTTTTATATATAAAGGAGCCTCACTAGCTATATCTAATATTTTATATTTAGTATCTGAAGTAACTGATTCATCACTATCGTGTTTCTTCTTTAAAAACAAATATGTGTCTTCCTGCACCTTATTTCTTTCAGAAGAAGGAAAAGAAAGCCAAACATTACCATCTTCAGCTAAATAAAATCTGTCTAAAGCTAAATTATAATATTCATTCGATGTTTCTTTTATAAAGTATTTAAAGTGTGTTGCAAAACTTGGTGCTGTAGAAGTTATTTTAGCAGCTAATGCATTCTTTTTATTTGCAAATGAACCATCTAATATCAAAGATGAGTTAGGGCTTGTAAAAACAGGTGTTTCTCTACCATACTTATCTTTCCAAACTACACCTAATTGGTATGTCCTTTTTGTTTTTATAGATTCTTCAGCAGATCCAGGAGATGTATGCGGTAAACTATTAGTGCTAAATTCTAAATTTAAATCTTCATTTACATTAAAGTTTTGTAAGTAGTTGCCATATACTATTCTATTACCAACACTTTCTTGAGCTTTTGCTTTTAAAGGCACATTGTCCCAAGGTCTTAATATTTGATTAGCCTCTATAACTTTATGAATAAGTTCAGATTCAATTTCTATTTCAGGAGTATCTAAAGGAACAGTATCAACGCTGTAGACTAAATTGTTATTTGTTTCTTTATATAATACTTCTATTTCAGTTACATCTTTAGGAGGTGTTTCTAAACCGTGTACTCTTATGTATCTTAGATTATTAATCATCCCTTCATTATGACCGTCTGAAGATTTATATATAAATTTACCAGGTATAAAAACAGCTTGTGTAAACGGAGAAAATGTAGAGTATTGACCATCATTATATTTCCATCTATATGCAAATCGTGGAAATTTATATTCAAACATTGCCCCATCTTCTTCTAAAACAGTTTCCCATACTAAAGATTCGTTAGGTAAGTTAGAAGGTATTGCTAATATAGTTGCTACAATGTTTGAAAATTGAGAAGTACCTGCAGATATTTGTACAACAACCTCAAAAATGTTTATACTACTATCAGTGTCTACATATTCGGCTTTTAAAGAAAGTATATCACCTACTTTATAATTAGGTACTTGATTAAAAGAAATACTTACAGAGCTACCTGAAGCTAATGATTGAAACTCAGGACCTCCATCTATCAGTTCTGTAAAGTTTTTAAATACAGATAATGTATTTATACCAGTCCCAGCTCCGGTTCTTTTAGAGTCTCTTTTTTCAATTAATGGGGCTGTTAATGGAGACTTTTTAATAACAGTTGTATCTGCTTCTATAAAATCTCTACCATATATTTCAGTGTGATTAGTAAATCCGCTTGTAGATAAAGCTGATGCTTCTCTAAATCTTTTTATATTAATACATTTAGGTTCGCTATTATCATCAGTAAAGAATAATAAATCCTCTATGATATTAATACCTGTAATTAATTTATTTTTTGAAAACTGTAAAACATTATTTTTATCAACTATAATAGGTGATACTACATCTATGCTTTGGTCGTATTCAATAATAGCATTCACAGTGTCTGAAGCTACAAACCAATATATACATTCAGTTTTATCAAATCGAATAGACCCTATAGTTTTAGCGTCATTAGGTAATCCTAACACATCAAAACCAGGTGTCTGTACGTTGTATTGTGTATATGTCTGTGTGTCAGTATTATAAGAACTATTTACTATAGCTTTGTTACCTAATATATTTTCTATAGCACCAACATCAGACCCTTCTGAACTAGAAACCTGTATATTTAAAGCATCTCTATATTGATTACTAGGTATAATTCTTTCGTCTAGGTCTTTATTCATCTTCCCAGACGTAAATAGATTTTTAATTTCAGGCATAGTTAGTGTTTAATTTGCTTTGATTTACCTCTTAGTACTTGAGTAAGTTCTGTTAGCTTTAAATTAGATAATCTTAACTTAGCATTTCTTTTAGTAGCTATTTTCTCGCGTTTAAAGCGTCCAATCATATATTCAGGTGTATTAGCTCTAACAGATAGTATAGCGTGAGCTATGTGCTTATAAACAGCTTCTTCAGCAAATTTATGTACAATTGTATCTTCATCTTTACCAAGTCCGTCGCTAACATACTTTAATGTAACAATCATACCTACTAAAGAGGAGCTAAAATGTATTATATTTTTTATTGGATCTATATAGAAAGTACCATTACTTTGTGTATTTTCTGGATCAGCTCCGTATCTTCTGCCTTGATGATTATCTGCTAGTATATCAAAATTATTGTTATTTTCTAATATAGAGTTTCTTGTAGGAGAAGCTTTAAACTTTTTCCAAGTTTCAGATTCATTTGCAGTTAATATTTCTCCTGATTGCTCATCGAATAAGTATTCGTAATTATTATCTTGCAATATAGGTAATGGATTACTAGTGTCTCTAGTAGGATATATTATTCTTTCAGTCCCAGAGTTATCTACCCAACTTAATTTTACATAGCCTACAAAATCTTGAGGCAATATCATATGTAATGTTGGAGGTATTTCTATTTCTTGTGACTTTGTAGAACGAAAAACGTCGTAGCTAAATTCCTGTATTGCTCTTTTAGCATGGAATATAACATCTGTACGTTTTACTTTAGGTATTATTTTTTCTTCACCTACATAAGAGATAATAAAATTATTTACAATGTTTTTAAGACTTACAAATTGATAAGCTCCATATGCTTCGTCGTTACTACTCCAAATTCCATCTGATCCTAAGTAGTATTGTTCTTGTGATTGGTTATCTAATAATCCCATATGTTATGCTTTTTGTTGTTGTACGTCTTTTGCTTCTTCTGCTGTTGCTACTTGATAAATGCCAATGTCTTGTACCATTAATCCTGCTAAAGCTAATATTTTTATTACTAACTCTGTTTCTTCAGAAGGATGTAATTCAAAATCAACCGAACCAGTTGCATTGTATTGTGCATTTCCTAACACTGTAACATAGTTCCAAACAGCTTTTGAAGGCTTTTTAATGTAGTTTAAGGTTACATCATTTGTAGTAGTTATTTCTGATGTGCCAAATACTTTAAAGCCATTAGTGTCTTTTGTGTATATTGGAAAATCATTACCAGGAGCTGTAATTGGAGAAGACGTAATATATAAGTATTCATTTTTATTTACTCTTTCAGCTTCGGCGTTGTTATAGATAATTGTACCTACTCGATATAAATCTGTAGGTATAATAAAAGATGATCCACTATATGTTAATCCTTGATTAGTTTCAAATAGACTAATTTTTTCATTTAAAACATTAAGCATATCTGAATACTCAGTATCATTACCTGGCATTCTACTAAATTGATTTATATCATAAAAGTATTGTTCGAATATATCCATTTGCGCTTGATTTGCAAATAAATTATATTCTTCAGGCGTTAAATATCCTCTTTGCTCTTTGTTCAGTATTGCGAGCACTCTCTGATATACTGTATCTATGCTTACTGCCATATTTATTTTTTTTATAGTGATTAAACCGCCATTTAGACGGTTTAACCGCTACAATGGTTTAAAATAATTTTTTCATTATGTGTTTGTAAACCTCCATACCTTCATCGGTCTTAAACCAAGCTGCTAAAGCAGAATATGGATGTTCATCAAAAGGAACAGTCATTAACTTTCTGTTTGTTTCTCCGTAGCTAAATGTACGTTGATCAGATGATAATTTAATTATTCCTTGTTGCGTAGCTTTTACACCTACGTTTCTAAGCTCTACGTTTTCATCATTTGCAAGTTCAATAAATAATGCAGGGTTTCTTTTAGCAAAGATTAATACATCTCTTTTTAATTCACTACTGCTTAACTTATCTATTTTACTACCGAACTCAGCTCTTAAAATAGCTTCAATTTGATTAATATCAAGTTCTTTAGCTAATATCAATGCATCAATCTCTAAGTTAATATAGTCTAACTCATTTACTGATTCTTGAACCGGGTTGTACTCATAATATAATTGATCACGTAAAGGGTGGTATAAAGAAAGTAATTTTTGTAAAGAAGTTTGTTCTTTCGGTACAAATAATTGACCATCTTTAAATGCAATACGTCCTAAAGTAGCTGTACCCTTTTGCTCTTCTACAAATGGAGAGTTTTGGTTTGTAGCATATCTTAATTCTTTTTGCATACCTGTTTCTTGATCAAAATATAACAAAGGCTTTCTAGCACTATGCTTTGCAGGTATTGTAAAGATTAAAGGACGTCTGTTATTTTTTAAAAAGTAAATCCTATCTCTTATTTCCCAAGATGGTTTTACTGGTTCTTTTTGAACTGTTCTGTTTTCTTGAACAATTGGTTCTTGAGGAGCAACCTCAACTTTTTTTGCTGGCGTTTTTTTTGTTGCCATAATATAATATAATTAGATAATTAATAGAAGTAATAATTACCCCCGTCAGTACAACGAGGGTAAATATTACATAAGTTTACTTACTATGAAGTAGCTTTTAATAATACAAAGTTGTTTGCACCTTGTACACATAAACATCTTTCAGATAAGAAGTGAACGTTCATTTCATCGTTAGCACTTGTATAGTTTCCACCTACAGATCCAGTGATCCAAGATTTCATTTTTCTATCATCTGCTTCAGAAGCTCTATATCTTACGTGTAAGAATGGTCTTTGAATGTTCTTACCTAACTGCTCATCATAAACAGTAGATACACCAGCAGGTACAATAGTTCCTTCGATGTCTCCTACTAATCCACGAGTAGTTGAGTCATTTAAATATTTCCAGTCAGTTTTATAGAAGTCATAAGAACCTCTTCTGAATCCGTTGAATCCTAAGTTAAGTGCCATATCTTCGCTGTTTTCAAAAACACCGTAAGAAGTACCACCACCATAAGGAGCATTTTGAGAAGCTAACATGTTATCGATAGATAAAGCAGTAGCTCTATTTACGAAAATCATATTCTCTTCAATTGCACCTTGCTTGTCTAATTCAGCTAAGATACTATCAAACTCACCTAATCCAGTTGGAGCAAATGGTGCAGAACCGCCCACAGCGTCAAAATCAGCATCGTTATATACAATACCTCTTGACTCGATAGCAGCAAATAATCCTTCAGAACCATTATATCCAGCAGTACCTGCAGCACCTAAAGATCCAGCAGTATCATCAAGCTCAGCTTCAACCATTGCCATTTCTAATTGGTCTTCAAATCTTAATCTAGCTTCGTGCTCAGATTTTAAATACCATAAGTATCCAGAAGTTCCAGCCTCAGTAGTTACTTCAACCCATCCAATTTGAGCAACATCAGAACCATTTACGTTGTACTTGTCACGTAAGATGATTGGTTTGTTTTCAAACTTTGTGAATTTAGCATCTACAGAATTTCCTACGTCTCCAGATCCTTTTTTGTATTCAGATCCATAAATAAATACTTTTACACCTGTTAAATCAGATCCAGTTCCTAAACCGTCTAAGTCAGCAGCTCCGTAAGGTGCTACAGTTAATATTGCTCCAGATTTTGAAGTAACTCTTGCTTTTACAACGTTAACTCCAGAAGCAATAACGATAGTTGCACCGTCAGCTACTAAGTTTGCGTCTGCTTCAGAAGCTAATGTTACAGTTGTTTGTCCAGCAGATGAATTTGCTACAGCAGCGTCTTCAAATGCAATGTGTAATCTTCCTTGTTCACTCCATACAACTCTATCAGAAGCCATAGGCATCTCAGCACCTACCATACGTAAGAATCCACCAATCGTTCTGTTTCCATAACGCTCAACTTCTTTTTCGTATACCTCAGGTAAAAATTGTTGTGTAAAGTCTAAATCAGTAAGAGATAAATAGTTATCTCCAAAAAGTCCTTTTACAGGACGTGGAGTCAAGTGATTTAATTCTGCTCCAGTTCCAGCTAATGCCATAATTTTAAATTTTTAGTTATTTTTTAATCTTAATCCTTAATTTCGAAGCATCCTCTCCGTTTATAGCTTTAACTGTCCAACCATTAGAAGAAGTGACTTTTTCATGACTCCCTCTCGGAGACATATCAACGTTCTTCGTTCTGGCCATACTTTCTTTGATCGCGTCGGCTTTACCTTGCTCATAGAAATGTTTAGCTACCATATCTGGATTCATAGCTGTAAAAAGTGATTTGTGATAACCCTTAGCATTAGCCATTTCATTATTTTCATTTAGGAACTTCCTAACAAAATTATTAATGTCGCTTTGAGTTTGCTTAACCTCTTCTGGATTCTTAATATTAAACCTATACTTTTTGTCTCCAACTTCATAATCAAAACCTTTGAAATTAGTTGAGAACACGTCTTCAGTTTGTTTTAAGAATACATTTTTTTGCTTTTCAGCTATTAAAGATGATTCTTTTTGCTCTTTATTATATCGGTTAAAGAACTCCACCGCTTTTTGTTGTTCTGGATTTAATTTAGATCCAGCTTTTACTTCGTCGTAATATTTTGTTTTTAGATTATCTAAATGAGATTTTGCTTTTGCAACTTCTTCTTTAAATGCTATTTTAGCTTTTCTAATTTCTCTTTCATCGTCAAGATCTTCGTCATATGAAAAGTCTTCCATTAATATCTCAATGTCTTCTTTATCTAAATGAGGTTTTGTTGTTTCGTAGTATTCTCTTAACAACTGTTTCTCATCTAACTTAGAATAATCTTGATTTAATCTCACGTAATCCTCTAGACTACCACCTGTATCGTTTACAAAATCTACAAGCTTTTGAATATTTTCCGGTAACTCTACACCGTTGTCAACTTGATTATTAATAGCTTCATCTAATTCTTCTTCAAGATTTTCTACAGCTTCTTGAACCGCTTCAGCTTCTTCTTCGTCGTTTACTTCTTGTAATACGGTTTCAGGCTCAGTAGTTTCTTCAGCAACTTCATTTAAAGTTTCTTCAGATGTTTCTGCAGTAGGTTCTTCTGTAGTTTCTTCTTGTGTTTCCGCCTCTTGTGGTTTATTAAATTCTCTTAAATCGAGTTTAATAACATCATCTTCTTCTTGTCCCAGTTGTTTTGGCTTGGAAGGTTTCTGAGGTTCTTTCGTCGTAGTTTCTTCGGTATTTTCAACCGTTTGATCTACAACTTGTTCTTCGTTGTTTTCCATGATAAAATATTATATAATTATTACTATTATTACTTAGGTTCAAAGGAACCTAAACCGAATCCACCACCAATTATGTCATTACCTGATGATTCAAAACTTTTAGGCGGTAAATTATTCTTTCTTTGATCAATTAATTGGCTTTGTTGTGAGGCTTCCATTTTTGATCTATCGTCTTTTCTATCTTCTTTAAAACTCTCCTTAGTTTTATAAGCTTCAGCTTCTACACCTTTAAGTTGCATGTTCATTTGGAACTCCAATTGCATTAATTCTTTCTTTAAGTTTGCTTCTTGCATTAACTTTCGAGAATCTAACTGAGATTTCATTTGTTCTAATTGCATTTTCTGCTCTGTAATAGCTTGTTGCTTTTGAACTTCCGCTTGAGCTGCTACTTGTTGAGCCTGAGCATTTGCTTGTGACTGCATTTGTATATTCTGTTGCTGCTTCATTTGGTCACGCTCAGCTTTCTTTTTACGTCTTATTTTTAATACTTGATTAGCTAACTTTATATTTTTAACCTCTCTAATATCAATAGCATCTTCTAAATCAATAAGTCCTGCTGACAATGCTGTTTGTATGTTATTCTCTAACATTTGTTTTTCTTCGTCATCAGGTGTTAATTCTAAGAATATACCAAAGTCATATAAATGCATCTCAGACATTTCTTGTAGTGTAGCTACATTATGACCACCTATCTTTTGTATAAAAGCTTCCGCTGTTGGTGAAAACTCTAGTATATCTGAAATACGTAGTGCTATACATTCTGCAGTTTCTGCTGTTATAAACAATCCTGCGTTTAATATATGCCTAGTTGCCGTATTACTATTAGCCGCTGCTATCTTTTGTATACCAACTAAAGCTTTACTATCAGGCGTACTGCCATCACGTGCTTCATTTAATCCGGTTGTATCACGGATCATTTGTAAGTAATAGTTATACGTATTAATAAGCTGAGGTATTTTATTACCACCACTACCTGATGTTATTTCTTGAATAGGTACTTTACCAGGATTCATATCCCCTTCTTGTGTAAATGATCTACCAATTACAGAACCTGTTTGAAAAAACATATTTAATGCTTCTTGCGGATTGTAATTTGTACCATTACCTAAATCTATTTCAGCTAAACCATCAGCATCGAGATATACTCCATCTGGTACCATTCTTGATAATACTTGCTGTAGCTTTAAATGAGTTAATTGAATCATATCAGCAAAACCTGTTATACGGCTTACTAAAGATTCAATTTTACCTTTATACATACGTGGAGCACATATGCTGTAATTCATTTTAACTTTACTATAATCACTTTTAGGACGCATCATATTCTTTGCTAATTCCCACTTAAGTAATTTATTAGTACCTAATATTAAAACACCTTCATATAATACTTCAAGAGATCTAGACATTTTGCCATATTTCTCTTCTAGCATTTCAACTGGTGGATCAAACTGATCATCTCTTAATATAATTTTACTGGCACCTGTAGCAGTTTCTTTAACTTTATAAACTTCATTCATGTAAGTCTTATAGTTAAAATACAATACTTGTACCGTGTTACTATCTGATTGATCGTAATTCGTCAAAGTCCTATCGTAAAAACCAGAACTTTTATAAGATTGTTTTATAATGTTACCTAATTCTTCGTCATCTAAATCAGGAAATTCCTTCTTAAGTTCATTAGCAGGAATACTTTTTATTTCACCTACATAATATATATCCTCAAAATAAGGCGAATCAGTGTAAGAATACACTAAGTTAGCAGGATCTACATATTCAACTTTTACGCCTTCAGACTTTGTAAATACATTCTTAACCGCTCCAATACCTATAGTAGCTAAATCATAAGTAACTCGCTTCTTAGTTAATTCATAATTATTACCAGTAAATATAGTTTGTATTGCTTGTTCTTGAGCTAACTCAACTCCTTGCTTATATGTTAGCTGCATGTGTACTTCTAGTTCTTCTTTACTTTCAGGTAATTCAGGTATGTCAGTTTCATATACAGATATACCAAAGTTTTGTTCTACAAATTCGCTAAGTTCTTTAGCTTGCATATCTCTTAATATCCCTTCCATGTAATCTGTTCTCTTAGCTACACCATAAGGATCTTGCGAATATGCTTTTATATCAAATGATCTTTCAGAGATACCGTTAACAACAATATCTACAAACTTAGGAATTATAGGTACTGGCTTCCAGTCTAAATTCAAATAAGATAAATCACCGTTAATAGATAATTCATCTTTGTATTTTTGTATACCTTGTTCACCTCTTGCGTATAATCTTAATCTATGAAAAGAATGTTGATTACTTTTATAGCGGGTTGTTCCTGTGTCCATTTTAAACCACTCGTCTTGAATAGCTTTACCGACCTTAAGCCCGTATTCGGCACTTAACTTCTCTTGGTCGCTAGCCACTTGACTAGGGAAGAAACTTTTTACAACTGACTCAGCCATATTTATTTTATTATTTTAGAAATTGATCCGTTATTAGAAAACCTCGCTAACTTAATGTTTAAAGGTTGTTTTTGTATTTTTGCGACAGGTCTATATAAATGTCTATTACAAGCCATTATAGCTAAACCAGAACTAATAGCCGCATCGTATTTTGTTCTGTTGTTTATATCAAATTTAGCCCAATCGTTTAATGTTTCAGAAAAGTACATAGATCCGTATTCTCCTTCATTTATTACACCAACGTGTGTATTTATATATGTTTCAATAGCAGCAGCGTGTGCTTGCTTTATATCTTCGCTCGAGTTAGGTATACCACCTATTTCTTTTTCAGCTACAGATAATTTATTCCATATTTTATCTGGTCTATTCATAGAGTAACCTCTATATCCTCTACGTTTTAAATAATATAAAAGTCTTGGTTTGTTGTTCTCTGCAAGTATAGGCATACCGTAAAATACTAATGCCATTAATACATCTTCAAAAAATGTTTCAGCTGTTTGAGGTCTAGCTATATATTCTAAAAAAAACGTATTGGCAGGAGCATCTTCCATGCTAAACGTTGTTAATCCGTGCAAAGCTCCTTTAGAACCCCTGCCACCAACAGTACCAGATATATCGTAACTATCACAACCAAATGCACCAACGTGTTCATTACCAGGATATTTAACTCCATTTTTTATTGTTTGTCTATTTTGTAAACTAATAGAAGGAACCCAAGACACTTTAAATCTACCGTTTTTATTAGGAGTAAACATTACCTTACTATCTCTTATTCCGTTTTCCCAACTAAAGCTTCCTGTAGTTATAACAGAACTGTTGCCTAGGTTTTCGTTGTAATCTATTTGCTCGTATATTTTTGTTAAGTTAAATAAACTGTTTTTTGTTTCATCTCTAAATGCGTGTTCTTCCGAACGAGGGAACTGTCTATAGTATTCATTTAATGCATCCTGATCTCCTTTTAATCCGTCGACTTCATTTTCCCAATGCTCAATAACACCATGCTCTATAATATCTCCATAGGGTCCTTTAACTTCTTCTTTAGGAGTTTCGAATACCGGTAATCCATAAGAATCAATGAATCCCTCGTAATTCCATTCCATAGGAATGAACAAACTATATAATCCAGAGCGAGTCTGTCCATTACGGTTTCTTTTTGTAACGTCTGAGTCATTATATAATTTTTTAAAGTTTTCACCTCCTTTATCTAAAGCATTTGATGTTGATCCCATCATACACTTACCAATAACTCTACTACCTAATCTTAAACACGTTTTAGTAACTCGCCAGTTGTTAAGTATATTATTAGGTCTCTCCCATTTACCACTTTCATCATGTACTAATAACCTTAGCTTTTCACCATCATAACTGTTATCTCCGGTATTTTTCCAGTCAATTGTAGTATCTAATCCATCTAGCTCTTCTGGTCTATCATTAGCAGTTATACTTCTTCTTGTTAATTTAGAAGCTGGCACTCTATATGCTAATTCAGTTTTAGGACGATCCATACCATCTTGTATCGGCCTAAAGAAAAAAGGATAGTTAATTGATATAGGTACTACTTTATCTGTAAACATTTTTTTAGCATCAGGACCAGATTTTGATAATATACCAAACCTTGCATCTGAGCTAATAGTCGCTTGATTAACTGTTTCACCTGAAGCCATAAAAGAAAAACCAGAACGTCTATTTTTTAAATAACACATTCCATAACACCTTACATCTGCTTTACAAGCTTCCCAAAATATATAAAATAATCTGTTAGACTCTCTAAACTCGGGAGCACCTACGTCAATCTTACTCCACTGTAAATACATATAATGACTACCTGTAATATAAGTAGGATTACCATTGTTATAAAACCAATATCCTTCGTCTCTTCTTTTAAATTCTTCATCTATATAAGTCTCCCATTGCTTTTGAAAATCCACTGATCGTGTTTTCCAGTCAAATATAGTTTTTATTCTTTGTAACTCTTTAGGATATTCTGCTTGCTCCCATTTATCGCTTCCTTTAAGCAATTTTGAAGGAGATGGCGGTAAAGCTACTTTTAAGTTTTGGATCTCATAAATCTCTCCTATTTGACCCGTATGGCTAATAACAACTATATCGTGTTCTTTATTATAACCGTACTTCCACTTTTTAGCTTTATTGTTACGTTTTAAAGCATTTATTTTTATAGGTTCAATAACCTTATATAAAGTTTGCTCGTACATTACTTAGATCTTTTTTCTGCAAAACCACTAAAAGATTTTTTCGCTTCTTTTAATGGTTTGTTTTCTAAGATTGCTTCTTCTTCTTCAATGCGATTAAGTATTTCAAAAGCATCAAATATCGCTAACTTTTTTGTAGCCGCTGCATTTTTTAATCTGTCAGCAGAAACATCATCTTCAGTGTTCGTAATGATTTTTTCTTCTGCTACTTTTATTAATTCTTTAACTGCTACTTGCCCAGCTAGGATTATATTCTTTTTCGTTTCCTTTATATTCATATTTAATTGTAATTTTATTTATTGGAACGCGATATAATTTCTGATTGTCAATAATAAATTCATATTCAAAACCTGGACAAAAACCTACTAAGTCACCTACTTTAATATCCGATTTATTTTTTTCATTAAAGTATTTTAAAACACCTACTAACGGTTTCTCTTTATCTAAAGAAAATTTATCGTTATTTTCAATAGGTTTTATAAAGCAAAAATCGTCTAAAGAAATCCATTCTTTATTCGGTTTAAAAGCAAATATTTGATCAGGAGCAACAAAGAACATATTATCTTCGTAATAGCTTTTACTGTTTTTTTCGGCACCTCTTACATCGTAAAATCTTCTAAATACATTATGATGCACAATAACTTCATCTCCTTCTTTAATATCTGTAGGATTGTAACTTGGAACACCTATTACAACACCTATACGAGATACGTACTGATGGTTTTGTAATTCTGTGTTTAATATTAATTCGTTGTCTCCAACGGTTTTTTTAGATTCGTGTCTTGAAAGTTTTGGTCTTATTATAAAATTGTAAACCCCTTTCATTAATACTCTAAATTATATTCAACTGCAATTGCCATATTTTTATTAAAATCTTTCCACGGCAATACTTCATTATTTTTTTCTATGTAGATAGAATACTTTTGTTCTTCTTCTATTATTTGATGAATGTGATGCCCTCCGTAGACTTCTTGACCCACGGAGTAATGCATCGCTTCATTTTTATAATCCCTACCAATACTAATTTTTCTTATTAGGCTCATCTTCTTTGATAGCTTCGTAAGAACCGTCTTGTATATTTATAGAGACCTTACCGTATTCTTTTTCTAAACTTTCTTGAAATTTTTGCAACTCTTGTTGAATTTCAGATAACTGATGCAACAGTGTATGTTTTTGAGTTTCTAATTGACCTATTTGTATTTGGCCTTGATTAATTTTACCAATTAATTCTTGTAACTCTTTTAACTGTTCGTCTTTAATTTTTTTCATAATTTAATTTAATAGTTTATAATGTATTATACATAGTATATATTACACGGTTACTCTATATTCTTAAGCTTCTTCAACAACAGGATCATCTGCTACTGTTAATGTAACCGATGTAGGCGTAATCAAAGCATTAATCTGATTTTCAATACCTGCTTCAATACTTGCAACCTGCTCTTCTCCCATAGCTTCTTTAACCCATCCTACAACATCGCTGTGTACTACAGTATCAAAAGCTGTAAAGTTAGATAAATCATCAGTACTTAAAGACTGTGTTCCTATGTTAGTACTTGAGTAAGGATTACCCTGAGGATCAACTTGATCCGAAGTACCTGTTACTCTCCAATGCACATTGTACACTACGTCAGATTCTCCTGCGTGTGTTGGGTATGTGTCAACTGTTTTGCAATTCCATATGTAATTAACCATTGTTCTCTAGTGTTTGTATTCTTGTTTCTAATTGTTCTATTTTTGTTATTGCATCTTGCAATGCTGCTGTCAGCAAAGGTACTATTTTAGATTGATCTATACCTTGATAGTCAGGTGTTCCGTCTTCTTTTATTGCATCTTTTTCACCTAGAACCGCTTCAGGTACTACTTCTGAAAGCTCGTGTGCTATAAATCCATCTACTTTAGGTTCGTTTAATTTGTCATTCCAATTAAATCTATGAACCGGAATTTGTTTTAACCTATCAATAGCATTATCTAAAGGTACAATATTACTCTTTAATCTATAATCCGATTGAACAGAAAATGCAGAAGCATACACAGCCTGATAAGTTGATCCGTTCTGCACTAAAAGCCCTTGACAGTTTGCTTTTATTCTTTGACCAAAATAAGTTGGTACAAAGTATAATGACGAAGCGTTGTTTAGGTATAAACTGCTACATTCTATATTTCCAGCTACATCTAACTTCTGCCCAGGACTAGTCGTTCCGATCCCTACACTACCTCCTCCTTCTAATAATGAAAGCTTAGTACTACTTGTGGTAGCGTTACCGGTATATCTAAACCAAGTTTTAGGATTTGAAACATCATATATTCCAAATACTTTATCAGAATTTCTTACAAAAACCCTGTATTGTTGCCCACCTGTGTCTTCTATGTCTAGCTTTGATTCACCTGATGTAGCTATATGCAATTTACCATCCGGACTAGTCGTTCCTATACCTACGTTGCCTGAAGAGTCAATACGTATAACTTCAGATGATGGAAAATCAGAATAAATACCTGAATTAGCTATTCCAAATATGCCGCTTGCAGGAACTGATCCAAGACCTAAGTACCCATAAAGAACAGGTTGTTCGTTATAAGTAAATATCATGGCTCCTGAATCTGCTTGTATGCCTCCTCCTCTAAAACTTCCATTTACATCCAACTTAGCAACAGGACTAGCAGTTCCAATACCTACGTTGCCTGTTTCACCACTTACTCTAAATAGTTCACTTATTGTCCCTGTTGCAGAGCCGTGTCTTCCTATAGTAAAATCAGCACCTGATGTATTATTATTGTTAGAGTCTAAGTTTATATAAACTGCACCATAAGAGTTTATTCTAATGTCATCAGCTTCACTACCACTATTATTTCTACTTCCTATACCGTGGCTCGAATTTCCATCTTCATAGAAAGTAATAAATCCACCTCTTGATAAATTAATATTACCATTTGATGAACCAAAATTTATAGACCCACTCATTGTCAAAGTTCCTGTAAACGTGTCGCTTGTGTCGCTTCTTAAATACGAAGAACCTTGAACTCCATCTAATAAGTCAGCGTCTAAACCACTGCCTGATCCGTCATTTGCAGCATTCCATATTCTTGTCCAATTACCAAAACTACCGTTACCATCATAATGCCTGTTAAATAAATCTCCATCACTGTAGAAACTACCAGCAATTTGATGCCCATGCATATTACTTGCATTTGTGTGAGCCATAGTTAAGTACGAGTACCAAGTGCTAGTAGGAGCATTTGTTTGATAAATATCATAAAACCCTGAATTAAAAGCCGTATTAGGATCTTGATTATTTGTTTTTCTACTTCCGCTACCGTACACAATATTAGCAGAATCTATACCATCTAACAAATCAGCGTCTAATCCTGAGCCAGCACCGTCGTTGCCTGCATTCCAAACAATATTATTATTAACAAGCAATTGTTTATTGAAATAAAAATTAGGTCGATCTGTATATATGTGAGCGTGACTACTGTTAGCTGGTCCAAAATCAATATAACCATTATTTGTTTGATGTCTTAATCCACCCCATGCATTAACAGAGTTATTTGGTATAGAAGCCCAAGTGTGCGTATGTGACACTGGAGCAAACGCAGAAGCGTGCTGTCCATCTAACAAGTCAGCATCTAAACCTGAGCCTGACCCGTCGTTGCTTGAGTGCCAATAAGTACTTGTAACGTTACTGATAGTTGTGGCTTTATACAAGTTACCTGAAGCGTCCATTCTAGCTACTACTCCGTCATTTCCATTACCAAATATCACGCCACCTGTTCCAGCGTAATAATTTAAATAAATAGAGTTTACACTATCAGCAGCGTCTAAATGTATATTACCATCTGTTGTAACAATACTTGCCATTTCAGTTCCAGTAGCTGTTCTGCCATTTCCCCCAATTCTTAATGAAGAACCCCATGTGGAGTTTGGACCAAATGTAATGTGGTTGTTAGCTCCTGTTGTTAAATTACCTGTAAAACTATCGTTAGTATCACTTCTTAAAAACTGAATTCCTTGCAACCCATCTAATAAGTCAGCGTCTAACCCTGAATCAGAACCGTCGTTTGTTGATGTCCAAACTTCACTCCAAGAAGACTGCCAAGTGTTGTTTTGTTTTGATTTTAAGTATAATTTGTTACTATGAAAATCGTGATACGATTGAACAGCCCAACTTGTGGAGTCCCAGTATTTTGTAGTAAGCAGCCCATCTGCTGCCCCTAAAGGAGCATCTGATGCTGTACTTACGTCCCATATGTGTATACCTGAATTTAATATTGTGCTAGCATTGCCCGTAAGCCTAGGATATAACCTTAAGAATCCAGTTGAATCAATCCCGTCTAAAAGATTAGAATCAGCTGCTTTACCTGCAATTGTTAAGTAACCACTTAAATCCTGATCACCTGTGTTTGTTCCTGATAGATTACTACCAGTTATAGTACCTGTTGCTGATATATTGCCTGAGACAGTGAGTTTCTCACCAGGGCTAGTCGTTCCGATCCCGACGTTGCCGTCACCTTTTATAATCATTCTCATTTCAGAAGATGCACCTGTTAGAAAATGTATATGTCTATCATTAGATGCTCTTCCTTCTAAAAATAGATGACCGTGTTCGCTATTGTAAAACGTTCCTCCCGATGAGCTACTATCTTGCGCCCAAATAGAAGGAAAATCGGTGCTATTTACAACTGTTGCTCTTAAATCAAAATTTAATATTCTATCTGTTGTTCCTCCTGCAATAGTTAATTTTCCTTGCGGACTAGTCGTCCCTATACCAACGTTGCCTCCACCTGTAGCAATAAAAACAGGTCTATTTACATAGTTGTTTATAAATACCGCTCCTGATGAATTAGAATCTAGTATTAAGTTTCCTCCATTATCTGAATGTGCCTTTATAGAAGCAAATCCATTAGACCTTCTTATTTGTATTGCGTTTCCGTTACCTACAACATCAAGCTTAGCACCAGGACTAGTCGTACCAATACCTACGTTACCATTATTAGATATCTTTAAAGCTGTAATTCCATTCCCAGTATTGTAACCAGGGACATCCACATCTCTATTAACATTAAAGTACATTCCATCGGTTGCTGTGCTCGTTGAAGCAATGACCGCTTTATTGTCCCCTACCGAAAAAGTAAGTTTTTGCTCACTAGCTTGAGAACCGTTTATTGTTTCTACTATTGACAAGCACGGAACATCTGTTTGAGCAATTACTACAGTGTCGTATGAAACTCTAACAGGATTGTTACCGTTTACAAAATTTGCAACTGCGTTTGTAGCATTGTATGAAGGTGTTTTTACTTCTAACTTAGCAGAAGGACTAGTCGTTCCAATACCTACGTTACCACCCGAGGTGATACGCATTCTTTCTGAGCCATTTACGTCAAAAAGTATTGTTGACGCATCCATACTAATAGTGTTCCACTGTAGACTATTTGTACCAATGTAAAGTGCTGATGTGTTGTCTGTAGTAGGACGTATATAGCTGGAGGTTCTTGACATGACAAGCCCATACCCGTTTATTTCTGTATAAGTATCATCACTATGATAAAATCTACTTGTTGTATCAGTAGTACCGTCTCCAACTTGAAAATTAACACCAGGACTAGTCGTCCCGATACCCATCCTGCCGTGAACCTCATCCAAGTGTACAACAG
>Ga0209771_1000294_pt1 | contig 33352 bp, 29 predicted proteins | sample SaaInl59LU_5_DNA_FD_184639 | JGI IMG/M metagenome (GOLD analysis project Ga0209771, IMG submission 184639) | Marine microbial communities from expanding oxygen minimum zones in the Saanich Inlet - ESP_59LU_5_DNA (SPAdes) (version 2) | ecosystem: Environmental > Aquatic > Marine > Intertidal zone... | reverse complement strand
CTGCGTGTTTTTCCATATATTCGGACATATCAATACGCAAAATGGCCGAATCATCATCAAACAGAAATTCGGCAAGCGCCTTGGCAAGTTCGGTTTTGCCAACTCCGGTTGGGCCAAGCATCAAAAAGCTTCCCATTGGCTGGTTCGGGTCAGCAAGGCCAGCGCGCGCGCGCCTTGTCGCATTGGCAACCGCCTTGACTGCATCCGCCTGTCCGATGATCCGTTTGCCAATGTAATCTTCCATTGCCAATAATTTGTCGCGCTCACCTTCGAGCATTTTATCAACCGGAATACCCGTCCAATTGCTGATCACGCTGGCGATATGCTGGCTGGTCACTTCCTCGTTCAGCAATTCAGATTCAGCAACTGCATCCTTGGCGGCGGCAAGATCCTGGGCCAAAGCTGGCAGTTTGCCGTAGGTCAGCTCGGCCGCCGCTTCAAGATTGCCTTCACGCTGGGCGACATCAAGCGCATGACGCGCATCTTCGATCGCCTGTTGCAGACTCACAACTTCAGCCGTTTTGGCCTTGATCGCATTCCATGCCGCGCCAAGCGTTTGCGATTGTTTTTCAAGATCGGCAAGTTCGGCCGCAATCGCATCAAGCCGTTTGACATCGGGTTTATGCGACTCTTTTTGCAGTGCCGCCTGTTCAATTTTTAACTGCATGATCTGCCGGTCGGTGCGATCAAGATCGGCAGGTTTGCTATCGGCCTCGATCCGCAAATGGCTTGCCGCCTCATCCATCACATCAATGGCTTTATCAGGCAAAAATCGTTCGTTGATATAGCGTTGCGATAGGCGCGCGGCTGCAATTAACGCATCATCAGTGATCCGCACACCATGATGAAGTTCATATTTTTCCTTGAGGCCGCGAAGCACAAAAATCGTATCCTCAACCGATGGTTCATCAACAAATACCGGTTGGAACCGGCGTGTCAGCGCCGCATCTTTTTCAACATATTGCCGATATTCATCAAGCGTTGTGGCGCCGATACAGCGCAATTCACCTCGCGCCAAAGCGGGTTTCAGCAAATTTGACGCATCCATCGCACCATCGGTTTTGCCAGCGCCAACAAGCTGGTGCATTTCATCAATGAAAAGGATGATTTCGCCATCGCGATCCTGCACCTCTTTCAAAACAGATTTCAGCCGTTCTTCAAATTCGCCACGATATTTCGCCCCGGCAACAAGCGCCCCCATATCAAGTGACAGCAGCGTCTTATTGGCAAGCGCCTCTGGCACATCAGAATTAATAATGCGTTGCGCCAGCCCTTCGGCAATCGCCGTTTTGCCAACCCCTGGCTGACCAATCAAAACCGGATTATTCTTTGTCCGGCGGGCAAGAATCTGGATTGTACGGCGCACTTCGGCATCGCGCCCAATTACCGGATCAAGCTTGCCATTACGCGCCGCTTCGGTCAGGTCGCTTGTGTAGCGTGACAACGCATCATAACTATCTTCGGCAGCGTCACTATCGGCGGTACGGCCTTTGCGCATCTCATCAATCGCCGCGCCTAGCGGGGCGGGTTCAACGCCTGCCTTTTTAAGAATTTTGCCAACTGATCCTGTTGATTTCGTCATCGCAAGAAGCAAAAGATCAACCGCGATAAACTGGTCATGGCGGGCCTTGGCCTCGGCCTCAACAGCAGCAAAAATACGCGCCAGATCAGCATCAAGCTGCAGCTGGCCAGCGCCGCTTCCCGTTACTTGTGGAAATTTATCAAGCGCGGCCTTTAGCAGCGCCGACAATGACGCACTGTCCGCGCCCGCCTTTGCCAGCAGCATTTTAACCGTCATGTTATCGTCTTTTAGCAATGCTGCCAAAACATGTTCGGCGGTCAATTTCTGATGATTTGCCGCTAATGCTGCCGATTGTGCGGCACCAATGGCATTGCGTACCAATGCTGTAAATTTATCACTTTGCATCACATTGCTCCCCCGTTTGGTCATCTATCAGGTCAAATCAATTACCCTGATCCTGCATCATAGCTGGTTCCTGACTTTAATGGCAAAAACGCCTTTCATGCTGATAAAGCGCGATCATTGCGCAGCCCGTAACGCACCGGAAAACCGGCCCATTTGTCGCTGTGTGTCAGGATCATTGCTGTGCAGTTGATGTGGGCATGACAACATGCCATTTCAAGTTTTTTGCAAAAATAATTGACTGTCATTTGCCCGTTTGATCTTGCCGCTTGTCAGCGTCATGCCATCATGCTGAACTGCGGCATGACGACCAACCCACCATCCCTGCCGCCGATCACGCCGATTGGCTTTATTGGCAATCGCGAATTTGTTTTAATCGAATGGCGGTTTTTGCTGTTCGGGCTGTTAATGGCCTTTTGGTCATCGCTTGGCCAGACCTTTTTCATTTCGCTTTTTTCAGAACAAATCCGCGACGCGCTTGATCTTAGCCATGGTGATTTTGGCACTTATTACGCGCTTGCCACGACCGCCAGCGCCATCAGCCTGATCTGGCTTGGCAAGCTTGCCGATACGATGCGGCTGGAAAAGCTAGCCATTTTCATTCTTGGCAGCCTGTGTGTAGCAGCCATTCTATTCAGTCAAATATCATCTCTATGGATGCTTGTTGGCGGGCTGTATTTGCTGCGCATGTTCGGACAAGGCATGATGACGCATGTTTACACAACCGCCATGGCACGGCGCTATGTTGTGACGCGAGGGCGCGCCATTTCGATTGCCCAGCTTGGGCACACGCTTAGCGAATCAATTGGGCCAGCAAGCATCGTTGCGCTTCAGGCCATTTTTGACTGGCGCAGCCTATGGGTTGGCCTGCCATTGATTGCCTTTTTAACGCTGGCGCCTTTTTTGCGCCAATTGACGCGGCGCACCCGATTACAAGATGGCGAAGGGCTTGATGGTCTTGCCGCAAACCAGCCCGTGCTCAATCTCGCAATTGACGGCAAAAAACAATGGCGGCGCGCCGAGGTTTTGCGCGACCCGGCCTTTTGGCTTGGTTTTATCTGGCTTGCCGCCGTGCCATCTTTTGTTTTGACCGGCCTGTTATTTCATCAAATCTATTTGGCCGAAGCCAAAGGTGTTGCCCTGTCGACATGGACGGCAAGCTATGTCCTTTATGCTGTTTTTGCGGTTATTGGCAGCTTGACCATTGGCCAGCTGATTGACCGGTTTTCGGCGCGCCGCGTTGCCGCCCATACGCTTTTGCCAAACACATTGGCCTGTCTTGCGCTCTGGCTTGGATCAGTCGAAATTGGGGTGCCGCTATTTTTCATTCTTTTTGGTTTGGCCATTGGCATGCCGCACGCCACCAATGCCGCCCTGATCGCCGAGGTCTATGGCACCCGCTATATGGGCGAAATCAAAGCGCTGTTCATGCCGGTCGGGGTCTTTGCCTCGGCCTTGTCACCAATGTTAATGGGGTGGATGATTGATGCCGGCTTGGGATTGGACGCCTTGCTTGGGATGAATATCGCACTTGCTTTTGGCGCGCAGATTATGGCCATGCTTGTCTTGCATTTTCGGAAAGCTTTGTGAATGATAGCCCGATGAATTATCGCATTTTGACCATCATATTTGCCCTTGTCATTGGCTTTGCCTTGCCAAATCCGGCGCCAGCCACAAGCCAAGGATTTGCCGTTGATGGTGATCAATGGCCCGGTTTCTGGTTCGTCTGTGAATTTTCCCAGCGCCAGCGTGCGCCTGATGACGGTTGCAAGATGTTTGATGATGAGGGATTTCAGCTTGCCGAAGGCCGGCTTCGCTATATCCGTATGCTTGGCTCGACCGAGACAGCCTGCCGAAGCAATAAAAAAGGCCAGTGTTTTTCGGCAAGCACGCCAAAAATTCGCATTTCACGAACCGACCGTGGCAAGCTAAGCCTTGGTGACAAGCAGTTCAAGGTTCGCTATTTTGGCTGTACGCAGATTTACTATTTTGCCGACACGCCGACTTACCGTGAAATATGGCCTGACAAGAAACGTTGTTTTTGGGCCAGCAAGCGCCGCTTTTACATTGCCCCTTATCAAGGAAGCGTGACCATCACCGATTAGATGCCTCACCGCCTTTCATTATGCGAGCCCGATCAATGACGACGACATCTGATGAACTGCCGATTTGCCATCCTGACACTGGCTTTATTTCGGTTGCTGGTGATGAAGCTTGTGCTTTTTTGCAATCGATCATCACGGCCAATGTTGAAACATTGTCTGTTGGCGCTTGCCGCCCCAGCGCGCTTTTGACCCCTCAGGGGCGCGTGCTGATCGATATGATGATTTACCGGCCTTCATCTGATCGCTTTCTGTTGCGAAGCGATGCGGCGCGGCGCGATGATCTGTTTACCCGTCTTCGCCGATATCGGTTGCGGCGGCCCATTGATCTGGCGGTTGAACCTGATATCAGGCTTGTTCTGATGCTTGGCAATCAGGCGCCTGAAACAATGACCATCCCCATGATTATGACCTGCACCGACCCGCGAAACGCAAAGCTGGGCAGGCATTGCCTGATCGAGGCAAGCCACCTGCCAGCGCAAATGGGCGCGATTGATATCTGGCATGCAAAGCGTATTGCCGCAGGCGTCCCCGAAGGGCCAATTGATCTAACCCCCGAACGCGCTTTGATGCTTGAAGCCGGACTTGACCGGCTTGGTGCGGTTGATTTTGAAAAGGGATGTTATGTTGGTCAGGAAGTGACCGCCCGAACACATTATCGCGGGCTGGTCAAACGCCGCCTTGTCCCGCTAACCATCGCTGGTGACCCGCCAGCCATTGATAGTGATATCGCTTGGCACGGCACCGTCATCGGCAAAAGCAAAACAGCCGCATCATTGGCAGGCCCGATCACCGGCAAGCATGAACATAAGGACGCAAAATCAATTTGTCTGGCGCTTTTGAAACTAAGCGACCTTCACATTATTCTTGATGCGTCTGCCAATGATGATGGCCTGACAATCAATGGTCATGCCGCGGCATTGGCGCTGGCTGATTGGATGCAACCATTGCCGCGTCCCGCCAAGCCTTGATGCCCACATAGGATCATGGCCAATGATAACAGGGCCTCTAATCACCCCTGCCAAACAGGGCATTGGCTGCTGACTGAACCTTTGTTTTTTCAGCAATCATCGATTCAACATGTGTGATCTCGGCTTGCATCGCCGCGACATAGGCCTTCAAATCCTCGATATTCCAACGCTGCATATCAGCTGGCAATCCGGCTGGCTTTAACCGATCTAACTCATCATCCATCACCTACTCCTGCTTTTCGTCGCCTTTTTCATGGCTATTTTCCCTCAATTTGCACTTTTTCGTCGCTTCGGGAAAGGCAGGCTTTGCAATATTGCGCAATCCCCCCTATAAAGGTGGTACGTTTTCTCTTAATCTCAATGAATGAAACGCACCGAGCTCGCCCATGATTTTAGCGGAGCGAGCCGGGGCGGCAATAGGTAAGACATATGACACAACTATTGATGCCAAAAGCCACCGCCGTATGGCTGATTGATAACACCGCGCTGTCTTTTGACCAGATTGGTGCCTTTTGCAATCTTCATCCGCTTGAGGTTCAGTCGATTGCCGATGGCGAAGCCGGCGTTGGTATTCAAGGTTATGACCCGATTTTGAACGGACAGCTGACCCGTGCCGAGCTTGATCGTTGCGAAGCTGATCAAACAGCTGTTCTGGTTCTGGCAACATCACATCTGCCAACACCGAATCGGCGCACCAAAGGCCCACGCTATGTGCCGGTGGCACGCCGTGGCGACAAGCCTGATGCCATCATGTGGCTTGTGAAACACCATTCTGAATTGAAAGATTCGCAAATCATCAAATTGATTGGCACAACCAAGGAAACCATCGCAAAGATTCGCGACCGGTCACATTGGAACATTGCCAATATCACGGCAAAACATCCGGCGATGCTTGGCCTTTGTCGGCAAGATGATCTTAACGCTGCCATTGAAAAGGCTGGTGGATCAACTCAGACCGAAGAACAGGTCTCCAACATGTCCGAATTGCCATAAGGCAGCCAGATCGGCACATGACGCGAAGGAGCGGTATGTGGACAAAGACTCCAACGACCCACAACGCAATATTCAAAATCAAATCGCCATAATGGAAAGCGAACATCGCGATCTTGATTCGGTGATTGAACGGCTTGGCGAGGTTTTGCCCTTTGATCAGCTAAAGCTACAAAGGCTAAAAAAACGCAAGCTCGTCCTGAAGGACGAAATGACCCGATTACGAAGCCGGATTTTGCCAGATATCATTGCCTGACGGTGATAAATCAAGCAAACTGGTGATCGGGGATAAGTGCCCGGCCGCAATCATCTGATTTATTCCGACCATTTCAAGACGTGACCATTTCAAGACGTGAATTGAGAGTTTCATGACCGCAAAATCATCTCTACCCCGCATTGCCATCTGCATGGGAAGCCAGTCTGACTGGTCAACCATGAAGGCCGCTGCTGATATTCTTGACCAGTTTGGCGCGGCGCATGAGGTAAAAATCATTTCGGCGCATCGCACACCAGCGCGTTTGTCCAGCTTTGCCGAAACCGCGCATGAAAACGGCTTTGGCGTGATCATTGCCGGCGCTGGCGGCGCGGCGCATTTGCCGGGGATGATTGCTGCCCATACGCATTTGCCCGTTCTTGGTGTTCCGGTTGAATCGGCTGCGCTTAAGGGCATGGATTCGCTATTATCAATTGTGCAGATGCCTGCTGGCGTTCCGGTTGGCACCCTTGCCATTGGCGTTGCCGGGGCCAAAAATGCGGCGTTGCTGGCAGTGCAGATTCTTGCCCTGTCTGATGCCGATCTTGGCCAAAGAATTATCGCATGGCGGCAAAGCCAGACCGATAATGTTGCCGAAGCGCCGGAATAAGCCATTGCAGTACGCACCGCACAAAACCATCGGCATTCTTGGCAGTGGACAGCTTGGCCGGATGCTGGTGATCGCTGCCAGCCAGCTTGGGTTTCGAACCCATATATATGCCCCTGACGCCGCGAACAGCCCTGCCGGTGATATTGCGCATGACTTTACCGAGGCTGGCTATGATGATCTAGAAGCGCTTGCCGCCTTTGCCAGCAAGATTGATGCCGTCACCAGTGAATTTGAAAATGTACCCGCAAGCGCAATGGCCTTTTTGGGTAAGCACTGCCTTGCCAGCCCGGGCGAAGCCGCCCTGCATACCGCCCAACACCGGATTCGCGAAAAGACTCTTGCCCGCGATCTTGGCATTGAAACACCCGCTTTCTGGCACATCACCAGTGCCGCCGATCTGCATCATGCGATGGATGCATTGGGGGGGGATGGGGTGCTTAAAACCTGCCAACTTGGCTATGATGGCAAGGGCCAGATCCGGCTTTCCAAACATGACGATCTTGATGCCGGTTTTGCCGCGCTTGCCACGAATGATGCCATTCTTGAAGAAATGGTGGCATTTCGTGCCGAAACAAGCTTTTTGATTGCCCGCGCCGCCGATGGCAGCATCGCGCATTTTCCGGCAAGCCTGAATGATCATAAAGACGGCATTCTAGCCCGATCCGTGGCGCCAGCCGATCTACCAGCAGCGGTGATCGACGCTGGTCAAAATGCCATTCAAAAGCTTGCCACGGCGCTTGATGTTACTGGGCTTTTGGCATTGGAAACTTTTGTCACTGACGATAACCGTCTTCTATTCAATGAAATAGCACCGCGACCGCATAATTCATTTCACTGGACAATCGAAGGCTGTGCCAATAGTCAATTTACCCAATTGATCCGCGCGGTTGCCGGCATGCCTTTGGGTAGCACCAATTGCTATGGGCAATGGCAAATGGACAATCTTCTTGGTGAGGATATGCCCCGCCTTGACGAACTTGCCAGCACCAGCGGGCTGCATCTTCATCTCTATGGCAAAGCCGAGGCCAAGCCGGGCCGCAAAATGGGCCATACAAACCGGCAAATCAAACCAGTCTGATCACGCCCAGGCAAGCATATCTAACAAGGCAATTGGTTATTTCTTGGCAAGGCTTGTCAGGTCAAATGGCGTTGCTTGATAAAGATCATTGATCCAATTGGCCATCAGCAAAAAGGCAAAAGGCCGCCAGTTATTGATGGGTGGCAGCGTGGGATCATCCTTTGGATAATAATTTTCCGGCAAAGCCGTGGTCAGCCCCGCAGAAACATCACGCTGAAATTCATCACCAAGCGTTGTGGCATCATATTCAAGATGATTGAACACAAACAGATCACCCGTCACCGAATCACGAACCATGCCTGCACCGCATGACCCGCCCTCAGCCAGAACATCGAGGCCCGCCGCCGCCAAATCTTCACTGCGATTCATCGTGTAGCGTGATGCTGGCATCGGAAACCGGTCGGTAAAGCCATTCATCAACCGGCCCGACACATCACTCAACCCATGTTCGAAGATACCGAAAAGCTTTTTCCCAAGTTCATATTTCGGCACTTGGTGAAAATGCCATAATAGCGCCTGCGCACCCCAGCAAATGCCAAGCCTGCGGAAACAATGGGTGCGCGACCATTCCATGATTTCGGTCAATTCAGGCCAATAGGTCACATCCTCAAATGGCAAGGTTTCAACCGGCGCCCCTGTTACAATCAGCGCATCAAAATAATCATCCCGCACATCATCAAGCTGGCGGTAAAACCGGCGCAAATAACCCGGCTCTGTGTTGCGCGGCGTATAGCTTGCCGTTGTCATCAGAATCATTTCGACCTGAAGCGGCGAATTGCCGAATAATCTGGCAAATTGAATTTCGGTATCGCGTTTTTTTGGCATCAGATTCAGCAGCAGCAACCGCAATGGCCGGATATCCTGGCTGACGGCTTGCTGTTGCGGAATGATATCAACAGATTCGGCATGCAACGCTTCAAGCGCTGGCAAATTATCAGGTACTCTAATCGGCATAGAGGCTCCTTTTGGCAATCGCTGCCCGATGGCAATGATCTACAAATCTGGCTGCGGTCATGACCGCCTTTATCCCCGCGTTATACCGGTTTTCTAGCCAATGTCCAATGCGCGGAAAACAGGCTATCACGCATGATCAGCCCCACCCCATCACCAAGCTGTTTGGTCAAATCATGCTGACCGGCTAGCGTGAATGGCGCTTGGCCAATCCCTGCATAAAACTGTTGGCAATCCGCTCACCAGCCGAAATGACCGTGCGCACCGGTTTGGTAATTTTCGGAATACGGGCAATATCGGCAAGCCGCCGATCAAGAAAATCAACGGTTCCGTCAAGATTGCCACTATTGTCAGCAAGCCATGCCAGTACTGTCGCGCTATAAACCGCGGCAAGTGATCCGCGCTTCGTGTAAAAGGAAAAGCTGGTATCGCGCTGGCCTGCGGCGCGCCACATGGCATCAACCGTTTCATAAAGAAGCTTGGCCGATAATTTGGCATTGGCAGGCATCGCCAAAAGGCTAAGCGCACGGCGAACCGCATCCTTGTCGGGCTGGGCAATTTCAAGCCGCAAAAGCACCAGCGCTCGAATCGTCAAATGCACCTTTTCCGGACGCTCGGGAAGCGCTAAAAACGCATCAACCATTGATTGATCTGCCAACCGTGAATGAAGCGCGATCGCATCGATTGCGCCACGCGGAAAGGCGGTATGAACCGCCGCCGCATCATGACCCGCATCAGCCGCACCAGCGATAAGCGCCGCCTCGCCCCAGCCGTCAAACGGCACATGAAGCATCGATGCACGCAGAATCGCAACGGCGACAGGATCGGGCTGGAACTGTTCATCATGCATGGGTGATGTCCTTCAAAAAATCATGCCACAAAATGCTAGACCGGTAAAAACCAGCCGCGCCTTTGCATAATATAGTCATATTTTCGGTCAATGCCACCCCGCCACCGCCGCAATGACGGTTTAATGTTTGCAACTTGTGAACTGCTATGATACATAACGCGCCTACTCAAAACGGATTATCAGATATCTTTAGAAGGGATGTGAAAGACGTGTACGTCACCGTTAGAGACAATAATGTTGACCAGGCACTGCGTGTTCTTAAAAAGAAAATGCAGCGCGAAGGTGTGTTCCGCGAAATGAAAAATCGCCGGTCCTATGAAAAGCCATCCGAGCGCCGCGCGCGCGAGGCTGCCGAGTCAACCCGTCGGGTGCGCAAGTTAATGCGCAAACGTTTGGAACGCGAAGGCTATTAGATCAGGCTAGCTTGATCAGGTCTTACAACATGAAAACCGCCAAGCAGTTGGCGGTTTTTTCATATGTGCTGAAGCCATTTGATCCCCCCTACTATTTGGCAGAATCCGCGGTTTTGGCTTGCATAGTCTCAACCGATCAGCCAAAACAAGGATGCTTATATACCGTTTGATATGCATAATGGAATCGACAAGATGATAATTGGTGCACCAAAAGAAATTGCTGTTGATGAAAAACGCGTCGCCATGACGCCTGACAGCGCTACACAATTGCAAAAGCTTGGTTATGACTGCCTTATTCAGTCAGGCGCTGGCCTGCATGCCGGATTTTCCGATGCTGCTTATGAAAAAGCTGGTGTCAAAATCGCCAAAACGGCTGAAGAATTGTGGCAAGCAGCAGATATCATTAGCAAAGTTCGGCCGCCAGAGACAGCTGAAGTCAAGTTCCTGAAAAAGGGCAAGCTATTAATATCATTCTTTTATCCGGCACAAAATACAGACCAAATGGCGCTGATTGCGAAACAAGATGCCAATGTCATCGCCATGGATATGGTTCCCAGAATCAGCCGCGCGCAGAAAATGGATGCGTTATCGTCAATGGCAAACATTGCTGGATACCGCTCGGTAATCGAAGCTGGCAACAATTTTGGCCGTTTTTTCACTGGTCAAATCACCGCCGCTGGTAAAGTGCCGCCTGCCAAGGTTTTAATTGTTGGTGCTGGCGTGGCTGGCTTGGCCGCGATCGGCACAGCGACTTCGCTTGGCGCGATCACCCTTGCGTTTGATGTGCGGCCCGAAGTTGCTGAACAAATCGAATCAATGGGCGCCGAATTTGTCTATCTTGATTTTGAAGAAGCGCAGCAGGATGGCGCGACAACCGGCGGCTATGCAGCCCCATCAAGCCCTGAGTTTCGCGAAAAGCAGTTGGAAAAGTTTCGTGAGTTAGCGCCCGAAATTGATATTGTTATCACGACCGCGCTGATCCCGGGCAGAGACGCACCAAAGCTATGGCTTGCTGACATGGTCGCTGACATGAAGCCCGGCTCGGTTATTGTCGATCTGGCAGCCGAGCGTGGCGGCAACTGCGACCTTACCGTTCCCAATGAAAAAATCATCACTGAGAACGGCGTAACAATCGTTGGTTACACCGATTTTCCAAGCCGTATGGCAGCACAATCCTCGACTCTTTATGCAACAAATATTCGCCATATGATCGCAGATTTGACACCCGATAAAAACGGTCAGACTGTTCATAATATGGAAGATGATGTGATCCGCGGTGCAACCGTCACATTTGGTGGATCGGTCACTTTCCCGCCACCTGCACCCAAGGTTCAGGCAATAGCCGCAAAGCCAAAGGAAAAAGTACCCGAGCGCACTGCCGAAGAAATCCGCGCCGATGAAGTTGCGGCGTTCAAGCAAACGACCAAAAATCAGATTTTGCTTTTGACCATTGGTGGCGCAGCTTTGCTGGCGGTTGGGTCTTATGCACCCGCCAGCTTCATGCAGCATTTCATTGTCTTTGTCTTATCGGTCTTTGTTGGGTTCCAAGTGATCTGGAACGTCAGTCATTCACTGCACACACCGTTGATGGCTGTCACCAATGCGATTTCATCAATCATTATTCTTGGAGCTATTCTGCAGATCGGCTCAAGCAGCCTTCTAGTGACCGTGCTTGCAGGAATTTCGGTATTCTTTGCTGGAATTAATATTTTCGGTGGCTTCCTCGTAACACGTCGCATGCTTGCCATGTTCCAGAAATCTTAAGGAGACCAGAACGATGGATCTAGGTTTCACCACAGCTGTTTATGTTGTCGCTGCTATTTTGTTCATTCTGTCGCTTGGCGGGCTATCAGGTCAGGAAAGCGCAAAGCGCGCCGTTTGGTATGGCATTGTTGGTATGGGGCTGGCAGTCCTGGCGACCGTCATCGGCCCGGGGGCTGGCCTATGGCAACTGACGGCTATACTGATCGCGATTGGCGGGCTTATTGGCTATCAACTTGCGTCAAAAGTTGAAATGACCCAGATGCCGGAACTAGTTGCTGGTATGCATGCACTGGTTGGTCTGGCTGCAGTCTTTGTCGGGTTTAACGCGCATTTTGAACTTGCCAACGTCCTAACGATGGATGACACGGCAAAAAAAGCGCTTGAAGGGTTTGCCGCATTGCTGGCAAAGAAATCTGGCGCCGAGATTAATATTTTGCGTGTTGAAGCTTCGCTTGGCATCTGGATTGGGGCGGTAACCTTTACCGGCTCGGTGATTGCTTATGGCAAGCTATCTGGAAAAGTTACATCAGCCGCGACCAAACTTCCTGGCGGGCATCTATTGAATGCCACGGCGGCGATATCATCATTAGCCTGCCTTGTCTGGTATCTTACAAGCGGCGCGTTACTGCCGCTGGTTATTCTGACGATCCTCGCCCTTTTCATCGGCTATCACTTAATCATGGGTATTGGCGGCGCTGATATGCCGGTGGTTGTATCGATGCTGAACTCGTATTCGGGTTGGGCAGCGGCAGCAATTGGCTTTAGCCTTGGCAATGATCTGCTGATCGTTGTCGGCGCGCTTGTTGGCTCGTCAGGCGCGATCCTGTCCTACATCATGTGTAAGGCCATGAATCGATCGTTCGTCAGTGTCATCCTTGGCGGGTTTGGCGGCACGGCTGGCCCGCAGATGGAAGTTGAAGGCGAGCAGATTGCGATTGATGCCGATGGTGTCGCCGCAGCGCTCGAAGATGCCGAAAGCATTGTCATCATCCCGGGTTACGGCATGGCGGTGGCACAGGCTCAACAAAATGTTGCAGAACTTACCCGACGGCTTCGGGCGAAAGGCAAAACTGTGCGCTTTGCAATCCATCCCGTTGCTGGTCGGCTTCCCGGGCATATGAACGTGCTTCTTGCCGAAGCCAAAGTACCCTATGACATCGTCCTCGAGATGGATGAAATCAATGATGATTTTCCAAGCACTGATGTTGCCATTGTGATTGGCTCTAATGATATCGTGAATCCAGCAGCACAAGACGACCCGAACAGCCCAATTGCCGGCATGCCTGTTCTGGAATGCTGGAAAGCAAAACAGGTTTTCGTGTCAAAGCGCGGCCAAGGCACCGGATATTCAGGCATTGAAAATCCGCTGTTTTTCAAAGAGAACACCCGCATGTTCTACGGTGATGCCAAGGCGTCACTTGACCAGCTTTTGGTTGTTATTTCGGGGCATTGACCCGTTACCATAACCGCCTAACAAAAAGGCAGCCCTGATTTGACGGGCTGCCTTTTTTTGATCTGTTCTACGTCAGTCGGTTTTATCTTTTGCCTGATCTAGGCGGTATATGGCGCAATCAGATTATCGGGAAGCCCGACTTTGCTGGCAGCCTGCCTTTGCCGTTCGGCCAAGGCATCAACCGAGAAATCATCAATCAGCTCATGGAATAATTCATGCCAATTCACTTCGGCACCAAGATGCATGAAGACTGATCCAAGCCCAACAGCCGCCCGATCGGTCAGCACAAATTCACGCGGCGGTTTGATCCCGCCAATGCGTTTCAATTCAGTATGAACCTTGCCAGCCAGATCACGTCCAGCCTTGCCACCACGCATTTGCTGGATTGGGCGAACCCGATCTTCAAGAAGCGGCGCATAAATAAATTCGGCCCACATATTCAAAACATCAATCGCTTCATTATCAAGCCCGACAAACCCCCAGCGTTCATATGCATCGACTGCCTGATCACGGTTATTATCGCGAAGCGCCTTATATAGCTCGATCACACCAGCGACAAATTGCGGCCGGAATAGGCGGATTGACCCGAAATCCATAAGATTGATGCTGTTATCCTTGGCGATTGAATAATTACCAAGATGCGGATCACCATGAATAACGCCATAATAATAGAATGGCACATACCAGACCCGAAACATGGTTTTCGCAATTTCATTTCGCGTGGCCTGATCGGGATTGGTCTCAAGAAAAGCCATCAACCGCTGGCCTTCAAGCCAGTTCATGGTCAAAAGCCGGTTCGTTGATAATTCGGGGATATGGCTTGGTACCTGCACTTTTTTCTCATCAGCAAGCATATGCTGATAAAGCTGCATATTCATGGCTTCGCGCCGGTAATCAAGCTCTTCCAAAAGCCGCTCGGATAATTCGTCATAGATATCCGATGTCGAAATCGCCGAATCATAACGCTCATAGAGCTGAAACAGCAATTTCAGCTGTTTTAGGTCGGCTTCAATGGCCGAGTGCATATCGGGATATTGTAATTTTACCGCCAATGGCGCGTTATCCAGCCCCATCGCCTGATGAACCTGTCCAAGCGATGCCGCCGATACCGCATCACGGCTAAAGCTGTTAAATTTCTGCTGCCAATCAGCGCCAAGCTCGGCCGACATGCGGCGTTTGGTAAACAGCCAGCCCATTGATGGTGCATCGGCCTGCAAACCGGCCAACTCTTCGGCATATTCAGGCGGCAGCGCATCGGGGATGGTTGATAGAATTTGCGCCACTTTCATGATCGGACCTTTTAGCCCGCCAAGCGCCTGCCGCAAATCCGCCGCATGTTTGCCGCGATCAATTTCCCAGCCAAGATAGCGTTCGCCTGCAACCCGCGCCGCAAGACCGCCCATCGTCGAGGTTACTTTCGCATAACGGCGGATACGGCCGCCAAACTGCCGGTCGCTGGCCGCATCATGATCACCGCTCATTGCCATTATTTTAGTCCTTCCAACTCGTCAATCATGCCACTAATCATATCCAGCCCAAGTGACCAGAAAGCAGGCTTACTGGCATCAAGGTCAAAATGTTGCAATGCCACATCATAACGTTCGGTGCCGCCAGCCTTTAGCAGGTTTTTATAATTCTGGATAAAAAGATGGTCGGTTTTGCTGGCCTGCGCCAATTGATATTTCTGCCAAAGCGCATTGACCAGACAATCGCCAAAAGCATAGGCGTAAACATAAAATGGCGTATGGATGAAATGCGGCACATAGCCCCAGATCGGCCGATAATCATCGCCAGTTTTAATCGCTGGCCCGAGGGCAGCACGTTGGGTTTCCATCCAGATATCAGAAATTTCATCGGCCGTCAGCTCGGCTTTGGCACGCGCCTGATGTAATTCGGTTTCGAAATTATGAAACGCAATCTGCCGAACAACCGTATTCAGCATGTCTTCGACCTTGCCCGCCAGCAATAGTCGCCGCGACTCGGCATTTGTTTGGCTATCGACAAGCTGGCGAAAGGCCAGCATTTCGGCAAATACCGACGCTGTTTCGGCAAGGGTAAGCGGGGTATCAGACATCAAATAGCCCTGATCGGCCGCCAGCACCTGATGGATGCCATGCCCCATTTCATGCGCCAATGTCATGACATCACGCGACTTTCCGGCGAAATTCATCAAAATATAGGGATGCGCTGATGGCACGACTGGATGCGAGAACGCCCCCGAGCTTTTGCCCGCCCGCGGCGCGGCATCAATCCAGTTCTGATCAAAAAAGGGCAAAGCAATCTTTGCCATTTCAGGATCAAAGCCATGAAAGGCATCAAGCACAATCTGTTTTGCTTCACCCCATTCATAATGCCGGTCATCATCCCCTGGCAATGGCGCATTGCGATCCCACCAATCGATTTGCTTTTTGCCCATCCAGCCAGCTTTGAGGCTGTAATAGCGATGCGACAGATCGGCATTGCGGTCATTGACCGCCTGCACCAAAGCATCGACGACATTATCATCAACATCATTTGCCAGATTGCGCGACGACACGGGCCGCGCAAAGCCGCGCCAGCCATCTTCGATCTGCTTATCCTTGGCGATGGTATTGATCACCAGCGACAGCAATCTTTGATGATCTTTCAAGGTTGTTGATAGTGACTGGCCTGCCTCTTTGCGTTTGGCTGCATCCGTACTGGACAGCGCATCCAGAATTTCGGCTTCGGTTACGTCAGTGCCCTGAAAGGCAAAGCGCATTGCCGTTGTTGTTTCATCAAATAACCGCACCCATGCCCCGGCACCCGTTGGCGCGCGTTCGGCAATCATTTTTTCAATCTCGTCAGACAATTGGTAGGGCGCCATTGCCCGCACCCGCCGTAACCACGGCGCAAAACGTGCCAAACCGGCATCGTCAAGCAAACCATCAATATGATCTTGATCAAGGCGCGCAAGCTCAAGCTCAACAAATAAAAGCGCCGCGCCAATTTCTGATCCGGCTTCGCGCACCGATTGGTGATGCTTGGCAATTGCCGGATCATTTGTGTTTGCCGCAAATAGCAATTGTGCGTGGCTTTGCACCTTGCCTAGCTGTTCGAGAATCGTCTCATAGGCGGTGATGACAGTGGCAAGCTCGGCCCCTGACATAGTGGCAATCTTACCCTGCCAATCAGCCGCAAGCGCCAACGCGTCCTTACGGCAGGCAGCAATATCGGTTTGCAATGCGGGGGAATCAACCCCGTCATAAAGGTCACGCAAGCTCCAAATTGGACAGGAATCAGGCATATCAAAGCTTCACTTTTCTAACAGAACAAAACACAGGCACAAAACACAGGCACATCAAGGGCATTTCCAGACCTTCTGTTATATGAGCATAGGTAAGAGCTTTCTCAAGGCTGTTTTTCAAACCTTTTGGATTTATCCCTTCGAAATTTGCTGCACTCTTGCCCCATAATCTAAATTGCGTTAGCGTTTTTCTGCTCGATACATGAGGGGGGAGAGATTGTTGGCCACCAAATGGGCGGTAGCAGCAACACCGAAGGAGCAAACCCCCAGAAACTCTCAGGTAAATGTACTCTTTCATGTGAGCACTCTGGAAAGTGACACGGCAGTGTCCACCGAAGGGGAAAACTGGTGATCTAATGAACCAGCCAGAATCGGCAAAAGGTTCAAATGATCGGCCAATCAGGTCACTATAGTCCGTGATTGGAAACAGCTAATCTCTCAGGTTCCGCGACAGACGGGGCGAATACCATTGACTGGTATTCACTTTTGACGCGTGACCAAAGGATTAGAACAGTGGAAACACAACGAACCCCACTTTACGATTTTCACATTGCCAATGGCGCCCGCATAGTGCCTTTTGCCGGGTGGGATATGCCCGTTCAATATGCGGCTGGTATCAAGGCCGAACATTTGGCAACGCGCGATGGCGCTGGATTATTTGATGTATCGCATATGGTGCAGGTCGAATTATCCGGCCGCGGCGCCGATGCCTTTTTTGAACGTCTAACTCCAACCGATATTGGCGCAGTCACCGAAGGGCGCGTTCGCTATTCAATGCTGTTGAATGACGCTGGTGGTGTTCTTGATGATTTGATGGTGGCGCGGCTTGATGGCAGGCTGCATCTTGTTGTTAATGCCGGTCGCGCCACGCATGACATTAATCATCTTCACCAGAATCTTGACGATACCACCAAGATGGATGTGCATCATGACAAAGCGCTTTTGGCCCTTCAAGGCCCCAATGCGGCTCGGGTTCTATCCAGTCTTGGTCTTGATCTTGACGGGTTCCGCTTCATGGATATCCGCCATTTCACGCTTGGCGCCATTCCGCTTGTGATAACACGGTCTGGCTATACTGGTGAAGACGGGTTTGAAATTTCCATGCCCGCCAAATCAGCCGTTGATATAGCTGAAGCCCTATTGGCGACAGGCACTGTCACGCTTGCCGGTCTTGGCGCCCGCGATACATTGCGCCTTGAAGCAGGCCTGCCGCTGTGGGGGCATGAGCTTGACGAAACCATTACCCCGACAATGGCGGGGCTAAGGTTTGCCCTTTCAAAAAAGCGACGTGAGGCGGCTGATTTCCCCGGCGCCAATATCATTCTTGATGAATTTGCCAATGGCCCGAAAAGACGGCTTGTCGGTTTATTGGCAAGCGGCGCACGTCCGGTTCGCGATGGTACAAACCTTCTTCATGATGGCGTTGACATTGGCATCATCACATCGGGCGGCTTTGCGCCAAGCCTTGATCGCCCTGCCGCGCTTGGGTTTGTTGACACTCATCTTGCCCATGACGGCACCATCCTTGCCGCCGCCACAAGAGGCGGTGAAACCCCCATTACCGTGGTGAATTTGCCACTCGTCCCACATCGCTATTTTCGCGGTTAGACATATTCAAGCCATAAGGAGACAACCATGCTTAAATTTTCTGAAGATCACGAATGGGCCAACCTTGATGCCGATATTTGCGCGGTTGGCATTTCACCGCATGCGGTTGAACAGCTTGGCGATATCGTTTTTGTTGAACTGCCCGATATTGGGCTGGCTGTTAATAAAGGCGATGCAGTGGCAGTATTTGAATCGGTCAAGGCGGCATCAGATATCTACAGCCCTGCCGGTGGTGAAATCATCGAGGTCAATAATGCGCTTCTTGACGATCTGACCGCGATCACGCCGGAAAGCGCAATGGCCAATTGGCTTTTCAAAATCAAAATCAATGATGCTGGCGACCTTGAGTCACTGATGGATGAAGCCGCCTATAATGCCATGATTGGCTAACCGGCATCCCTCCATAATTTTACGGCAATCTGGCCTGACCGACCTTTGCCGTTCTTGCCCGAAACGGGTCGTTATTTTTGAAAGGACGCATTATGTTATCACTTCCTTTGCCGCAAGCCGCCTTTGCCAGCCGTCATATCGGCATTAATGACACCGATATCGACAAAATGCTTGATGCGGTTGACGCCGCCTCGATGGCGGCCTTACTGGATTCGGTGATTCCCGAAAATATTCGGCGCCAAAGCAAAATGGCATTGGCACCCGCGCTTTTGGAACATGAAGCATTGGCTGAATTAAGGGGCTTTGCCGCCAAAAATCAGGTCAAAACATCACTCATCGGGATGGGCTATTATAATTGTCATACTCCGCCGGTGATTCAGCGCAATATTTTGGAAAATCCGGCTTGGTACACCGCCTATACCCCCTATCAGCCGGAAATTTCCCAAGGGCGGCTTGAGGCGATTTTGAATTTCCAAACGATGATCATCGACCTAACCGGAATGGATATAGCCAATGGTTCGCTTCTTGATGAAGCCACCGCCGCTGCCGAAGGCATGGCGCTGGCAAGCCGTATGCATAAACCCAAAGGCAATCGCTTTGTCGTTGATCCAGATACGCATCCGCAAACCATTGCCATTTTGAAAACCCGTGCCGAACCGCTTGGCATCATCATTGATGTCCAGCCCATTGGCGCATCATTGCCCGATAATTGCTTTGGCGGGCTGCTTAGTTATCCGGGCAGCTGCGGCGCCATTCGTGACCTATCTGGCGAGATTGCCACCATTCATGATGGCGGCGGCTTGGCGGTTGTTTGTGCTGATCTTTTGGCGCTGACCCTGCTCACACCGCCGGGCGAAATGGGCGCCGATATTGTGGTTGGCAGCGCGCAAAGATTTGGTGTGCCATTCAGCTTTGGCGGGCCACATGCGGCTTATTTTGCTTGCAGCCAAGCCTTGCAACGGTCAATCCCCGGACGGTTGGTCGGGGTGTCGCGTGATTCCAACGGCCGCCCCGCTTACCGGCTGGCATTGCAAACCCGCGAACAGCATATCCGCCGCGAAAAAGCCACATCCAATATCTGCACTGCACAGGCCCTATTGGCCATTATGGCAAGCTTTTATGCGGTTTGGCATGGGCCAGAAGGGCTGCAAAACATCGCTGCCCATAGCAACCGGCAAGCACGTCGTTTCGCCGCCGCAATGATGGCGGCTGGCCGCACGATTCGGCATCAAACATTTTTCGACACGGTCGTGATCGAAGCGGCCGATGATCGTGACGCGCTAATGGCGGCGGCGGTGGCGGCTGGCTTTAACCTTCGGCAATTGGATAATGCAGTTGCGGCCAGCTTTGATGAAACCATTGATGATGTCGCCCTTGCCGCCATCATTACCGCGCTTGGCGGTGGTTTAAGTGATGATCACATTGACAGCATTCCATCACAACTTGTCCGAAGCAGCCCGTTTTTAACGCATCATGTGTTTCATCAATACCGCTCGGAAACTGAATTGCTGCGCTATATGCGCCGGCTTGCCGATCGTGATCTTGCGCTTGACCGCTGTATGATTCCGCTTGGATCCTGTACGATGAAATTGAATGCAACAGCCGAAATGATGCCAATCACATGGCCCGAATTTGCCAATATTCATCCCTATGCGCCTGATGACCAAACCAGTGGCTATCGTGAGATGATTTCGCGGCTTGAAGAGATGCTGTGCCAATGCACTGGCTATGCCGCAATGTCATTGCAGCCAAATGCAGGCGCGCAAGGCGAATTTGCCGGATTGCTGGCGATTTCACGCTATCATCAATCACGCGGCGATTATGACCGTAATATTTGTTTAATCCCATCATCGGCGCATGGCACCAATCCGGCATCGGCGGCAATGGCCGGTATGAAAGTCGTTGTGGTTAAATGTGATGCAAATGGTGATGTCGATCTTGATGATTTGCGCGCCAAGTGCGCCCAATATGAAACAAATCTTGCTGCCTTGATGGTTACCTATCCATCAACGCATGGTGTGTTTGAAGAAGCCATTGCATATCTTTGTGAAATTGTGCACAAGGCAGGTGGGCAGGTCTATGTCGATGGCGCCAATTTGAATGCGCTTGTTGGCCATTGCGCCCCGCCTGAATTTGGTGCCGATGTCAGCCATCTCAATCTGCATAAAACCTTTTGTATCCCGCATGGCGGCGGCGGCCCGGGCGTTGGCCCAATCGGTGTTGCCGCGCATCTGGCGCCATTTCTGCCCGGATCACCGCTTGACGGCATTGGCGCTGTTAGCGCCGCGCCATTTGGATCAGCTGGCATTCTTCCCATCACCTATGCCTATATTCGCATGATGGGGCCAGATGGGCTTGGCGCTGCCACTGCGGCAGCAATCTTGTCAGCCAATTACATTGCCCAGCGGCTGGCCGGTTCCTATCCGCTGCTTTACACCGGCCGGAATGGGCGTGTTGCGCATGAATGTATCATTGATATCCGGCATATTCAGGATGCGCATGGCATCAGCAATGAAGATATTGCCAAACGGCTGATTGATTACGGCTTTCACGCGCCAACCATGTCATTTCCGGTTGCTGGCACTTTGATGATCGAGCCAACCGAGTCTGAATCACTTGCCGAAATTGACCGGTTTTGTGATGCCATGATTGCGATTGCCGCTGAAATCCAATCGGTTGCTGATGGCATATGGCCAAGAGACGATAATCCATTGGTCAATGCACCACATACCGCCGATGACATCATGGATGATGACTGGACGCACCCCTATAGCCGCAAGCAGGCTGGTAACCCTGATGGCAATCACCAGGAAAACAAATATTGGCCGCCGGTAAACCGCGTCAATAATGCCCTTGGTGATCGGGCGCTAATGTGTGCCTGCCCGCCAATGGAATTTTGGGAACAGCAGGCCGCCGAATAACGGCTACAGCGCGAAAAGTGCCAATGTTTCCTCCCGCGTGGCCGGCTGACACGTTTCAGCCAGCTGGCGGATTAGGGCAGCATTATTTGGCGCCAAACTCCCATCTTTCAGATAGAGGTTATTTTCAAAGCCAACCCGGCAATGGCCGCCACTGGCAATCGCATCGGTCATAACGTCAAATTCACGATGCCCAAAAGCGCAGATTGACCAGCTTGCCATATCGTTCAGCCCATCAGCGATAAATGGTTTCATTTCGGCAGGGTCAGACTGGAAATTACCGCTATAGCGGCCAAGAACCAAAAGCAGATGAGGCCGCGCATCTGGCAGAATACCATCAGCCATCGCCACGCGGAACCGCTGCAAATCATCAAGATCATAAAGGATATGTTGAATATTTATCTGTTCAGCAAGGCTTTGGTGATAGAAATGCTTGGCAAGGGCGCGAGCGGCCTCGCCATTATCACCAATCATTTCACGAAAGCCGACTGACACAAAATCAGGCTTTAGGGCAAACACCAAATCGGCCTGTTGGTCAGGCGTGTAAATACCAACAGCCTCAGTGGTGATCTGCACAAGCATTTCCGGCACTTCCTGCCGCAACCCATCAAGCAGTTGCCGATACCGAACCGCGTCAAGAAGATGTTTGCCATCATCATCCCGAACATGCGCATGAAGGATACTTGCACCAGCCGCGTGACATTCCTTGGCTGTGGCGATCGTTTCCGCAATCGTGACCGGAACGGCCGGATGGTCAGTTTTTACTTTGCGCGCGCCGTTCGGTGCCGCCATGATGATTGTTGGTCGGGTCATCGTCATCCTCAAAAAAAACTAAACGCACGCCGGAAAAAGGCGCAGATCAGATCGCATCACAAAGCCGGATGCTGGAACCATATGCTAGCATCGACAAATCACAGGTCAAGGCGCTAGCCATCGCAACATCGCTGAAAAACCTATCGCCCACTATAGGAATATATGCTAATGATTTGGCGTTATTTGGCTTTGGGCTTGCCCCGATAATCTGTTTCCCTTGGGCGCTTTAGTGACAACGCTATGCATACTGCCTGCAACGAGACTGACCGACATGTCTGTGAAACCTGAAATCAGTGACTTTATTGCCCTCAAAGGCCAACGCAAAATTGTGTGCCTAACCGCATATAGCGCACCGATGGCGCATGCGCTTGACCCGCATTGTGACCTCCTGCTTGTTGGCGATTCCGTGGCGATGGTCATCTATGGCATGGACACAACGCAAAATGCCGATCTTGATATGATGATTAGGCATGGTCAGGCGGTTATGCGGCGGCGGCAATCGGCGCTTGTGGTGATTGATCTTCCTGCTGGCAGCTATGAAAATAGTCCGGCGCAGGCCTTGGCTAGCGCCGCCGAGATTATGGCCAAAACCGGCGCTGATGCGGTCAAGCTTGAAGGCGGCAGTGATCTTGCCCCCCATGTCAAATGCCTTGTTGATTCAGGTATTCCGGTGCTTGGCCATATCGGGCTATTGCCGCAGCATGCTGTTGCTGGGGCCGCTTTTCGCATCACCGGACGAAGCGATGAAGAATCAGCCCAGCTTCATGCCGATGCTGATGCCCTGGTTGCGGCTGGCGTTTTTGGCATTGTCATGGAAGGCGTGATTGAACCGGTTGCCGCATCAATTGCCCAATCTTGCGCCGTGCCAACAATCGGTATTGGTGCCTCGGCTGTTTGTGATGGGCAAATTCTTGTGACCGAAGATGTGCTTGGTCTATATGACGCCTTTACCCCGAAATTCGTTCGTAAATTTGCCAATCTTCAAGATGATATTGGCGCCGCTGCGGCTGGCTATCGCGCCGCGGTTATTGATGGCAGTTTTCCAACGAGGGATCATCTTTTCTGGCCGAAAAAGACCTGACCTCAGGCAGGGCATATCGATGAAGATTCTACATAGCAAAGCCGAAGTTACCGCCGCCACAATTGCCTGGCAAGGCGCCGGTGAAACGGTTTGTCTTGTGCCGACAATGGGAAATATTCACCAAGGCCATCTTGCGCTGATTGCTGCGGCGCGCAAAACCGCCTCGCGCGTCATTGTCAGCATCTATGTGAACCCAACGCAATTTGGCGCTGGCGAGGATTTTGATCACTATCCCCGCACGCTTGACGCTGATTGCGCGGCAATCATTGCATCGGGCGGCTGTGATGCCATTTATGCACCTGCCAATATGTATGATGATGGCCATGCCACCAGCATTGTTCCAGCCGGTGTTGCGCTGGCGATGGAAGGCCAGACAAGGCCGCATTTTTTTACCGGCGTTGCCACAGTTGTTTTGAAACTATTCACCCATATCCCTGCCAATTTCGCGATTTTCGGCGAAAAGGATTACCAACAGCTTGCGGTGATCCGGCAAATGGTTCGCGATCTTGATCTGAACATCACCATTCTGGCGCAGCCAACAATTCGGGAAACAGATGGTTTGGCATTATCGTCGCGCAATCATTATCTAAGCGTGGCCGACCGCAAACTGGCGCCACGGCTTTATGCCGAAATGCAGGAAACCGCTATCCAGATTACCAAAGGCATGCCAGTTGATGCGGCCTTGGCAAATGCCAAAACAAGGCTGACCAAGGCTGGCTTTGGCAAGATTGACTATTTTGATTTACGCCATTCGGACAGTCTGGAGCCCGCAGAGTCACAGGCGCCAAACTGCCGGATTTTTGCCGCCATCTGGCTTGGTAAAACGCGATTGATCGATAATTACGCCCTTTGACGGTGATTTTATCATTTGTGCTTTTTGTTCAGCCCCTCAATAATGGCCAGATCGGGCATGATGATGCCTCTATGTGAAGGAGCGCTGGATGCAGCCGCAAGACCAAAATAGCGATCAGAACCAGACGGCCAAAATCGCCGCGGCGATTAAGCTGCTGATTGCCAGCTATGATGCTAGCGGCAGTTTGCTGATTTGTGGCAATGGCGGCAGCGCGGCCGATTGTGAACATATCGTTGGCGAATTGATGAAGGGGTTTTGCCTGCCGCGGGCATTATCAGCGCATGATCGCGACCGATTGACGGCCATTTGTGGTGATGATGCGGCGCGTCTTGGTGAAAAGCTTCAATATGGATTGCCAGCCCTGTCACTTGTCAGCCATTCATCCCTGATTACCGCGATTGCCAATGACCTTGATGGTGATTTGATTTTTGCCCAGCAAATATGGGCAATGGGCAAAGCCAATGATGTTTTGCTTGCCATATCAACATCGGGAAATTCTGAAAATATCCTGCTGGCCGCAAAGACCGCCCGCGCCAAAAACATGAAGGTGATCGGCCTTACCGGTGCTGGCGGCGGCAGGCTAGCACCGCTATGTGATGTGCTGATCGATGTGCCATCTAACGACGTTGCCAGCATCCAAGAAATGCATCTTCCGATCTATCATAAAATTTGCCGCCAGCTTGAATCGCATTATTTCTCCGCCTGATCAAAACCGCGCCGAAATAGGCACCGGCGCATGCGCCAACGCATATCACCAGGCCACAAATCAGATTTTCAACCGGCTGAAGACGCGGCGGGCATTGCCCTCGAAAATTGCCGCTTTGGCTTCGGCATCAAGCGCTATATTCGCATCGATATAGCGCTTGGTATCATCATAATGATGATCGGTTCGAGGGTCGATCCCGCGAACCGCACCAATCATTTCCGAAGCAAAAAGAATGTTTTTTGTCGGGATGACATCAAGCAGCAAATCAATGCCGCGCTGGTGATAAACGCATGTATCAAAATATATATTGCCAAGCACCCGCGCATCCAGATCGCCAAGCCCACGATCCTGCGCAATGCCCCGGAACCGCCCCCAATGATAAGGAACCGCCCCGCCGCCATGCGGAATGATCAGTTTCAATTCGGGGAAATCGGTAAAGACATCTGAAAATAAAAGATGCGTAAAGGCGGTTGTATCACCGCCAAGATAATAGCTTGTGGTGGTATCGAGCGAATGATGACACGCCCCCGATACATGGATCATCGCCGGCACATCCAGCTCGACCATTTTTTCATATAGTGGATACCAATAGCGATCACCAAGACGCGGATCTTTCCACGAACCGCCCGATGGATCGGGGTTTAGATTACAGCCGATGAAGCCCATCTGTTCGACACAACGCGACAATTCGGCAATGCTGGTCTCGAGCGATGTCTCGGGGCTTTGCGGCAATTGACAAACCGGCACAAAATTATCTGGAAACAAGTCACAAACACGCCGGATCAGATCATTACAAAGCTCGGTCCAGGCTTGTGACGTGCTGGCATTGCCAAGATCATGCCCCATCCAGCTTGCCCGCGGTGAAAAGATGGTCAGATCAGTGCCCCGATCCTGCTGCATTTTAAGCTGGTTACTGGCAATTGTGTCACGGATCTCATCATCCGAAATGGTTATATTGCCCTTTTCAAAAAGATGATTTGGGTCATTTGCCAGCAATGCGCGCTGTTCGTTGCGGTAGGTTTCGACCTGCGGCGGCGTTGTTGTGTAATGGCCATGACAATCAATAATCATAATTTAATCTTTCTTTTAAAAATCTTTTATTTCACCCAATATCATGCCGCATGACGACTTGCCTATTACGCCAAAAACATTACGCCAGAGCCTTGTTAAAACCAAGGCCGAAAGCAGGCGAAAATAGCGGTTTCGACAAAGCGCCTGACCTCTGAATAGTTTTGATCCCGCCGCGTTGATGGGCCTTTTTGACGGGCGGCAAGACACCCCAAGCGGCGGCGGTTAGGCGCCACCAGCGGCAAAAAATGGGTGATTTCGATATCCGGCCTTGCCATAGAAAAAGGGCTGGCCGTCTTCGGCCGTGACGCGCCCTCCGGCGGCACGCAAAACCGCATCACCGGCGGCCGTATCCCATTCCATCGTTGGGCCGTATCGCGGATATAGATCAGCCTCGCCAGCGGCAATGAGACAGAATTTTAACGATGAGCCAATAGCGACGGTATTGGTGATCCCCCGCTTTTCCAGCCATAGATTGGTTTGCGCGTCACGATGCGATGCGCTGGCGACGGCGACGGGGCCATCGGCGGGTGGCATGCGAACGCGAATTTGACGGCAGATACCGCCCGAAATTTCAAACGCGCCATTGCCAAGACTGCCAAAAAAAAGCCGGTCAAGCGCTGGCGCAAAGACAATGCCCATCACCGGCTGGCCATTTTTGATAAGCCCGATATTGACGGTAAAGGCGCCATCGCCACGCGCCTTGATGAATTCCTTTGTGCCATCAAGCGGATCAACAAGAAAAAAATCTTGGCTTGGCGCAAGGCTGTGGCTGGTGGCATTTTCTTCGGAAATAATCTGGATTGACGGTGCCAAAGTGGCAATTTCGGGAAGCAGGATCGCTTCGGCAGCATGATCGGCCCTGGTCACAGGGCTGCCATCGGCCTTGATTTCAAGTGATGGATCGCTTTGATAGATTTCCATGATCACGCGGCCAGCATGCTGCACTGGCGCAATCAGCCCTTTGGCAAGGAGCCTGTAGTCAATCTGGCTTTGTCCTTGCCCAAATATTGCCACGAACGCCTTGCCTCCATTTTGCCGAATCCGGCCTTGCCATCTGTGGCGCGCACCCACAAAGCACCGCGCCATTTCATCACAAAATACTATGCCTTGTCACATCTGGCGAGGATAGGGGTAATTGCTATTTTTGGCAAAGCAATGCGCCATATCAGTTGTTATTGATCGCGCCTTGCGCGCCTCGGTAATTTGCTAAAGCTGGGGATTGACGAAGACGCGCTTGACCGCGAGGCGGCGATAAGATTGCTGAACGAGATAAGAACAAGACAGGGTGAATTGAAAACCGTGTTACGGGATATGTAGGGCTTATTTCGACTTGCTTAGGAAATATGATTGTCAATCGACTGAAAATTACATTCGGACACCATTATGAATAGGCATGTGCCGTTGCTTTTTTCAGCCCAGATTCTGCCGATCAAGTCCTTTTTTGAACTCAAGCCTCGAGATCGATTGGCTGCACAGGAAACCAGTCGCAGCTAAGAAATTTCTCTCTTCTCGAACATCAAACTCATATGGGTATAGTTGGCTATCACCCCTAAGCCGTCTTTGAGACATAAATCTTATACTATTGTACAAACCGTTTATTGTTTTGTCGTATTTTATTTTGTTGAGTTTCTTGCCCATATAAACGACACGCTTGCCCTCAATAATGCCCAAGCGCTCAAAGGGAGCTAATTGATTGGAATCTCTGACCATATAATTTTGATTGAATAGATATGTGATGGGCCGGTCGTTGTTTTCGCCGGATGAGCAAGAAAAAATACCTTCAAATTGTTCAGCCCAAGCCGTCTGGCTGAACAGGGTCAGGAATATGGCTGTGAGTAGGGTGCGGGTCATAGAATCTAACCCTCAAAAAGGTCCCCAGTAATAGGAATAGTGTGGCGATCTATTGGATTATACTCTTGTAGCATATGCCTCACGCCATCGAGCCACTCAACGCCCTCTTTGGCGCTTTGCTGCAAAAATTCTGTATCTCGGATGCCCACGCTAAATACCTCGTCATCTTTTGTCATGACGTAAAAATGCTCGACCCCTTCACGGGTGCGTTGGTTAAGAAATTCACGAAGGGTCCGTGTAAACTCGTCATAATGCTCAGGGTTTGGTTTAAAACGTATGATTGATAGCTTTTTCATTGAGTGATCCTCCTCGTAAAGCCCTACCACAAAAAAGGCCAGCGCAAAGGCTGGCTGAGTTTAGGGAGGAAGTACGTTAGGTTCACCATTAACCCTGCACCCATATTATGACGGGTTTATGGCTGGTATGGGGTGATTGTGTGATTAACGCCCTCTATCGGGACAAATGCGGGACAAAAGCTAAAAAGCTCACCCAGCAAGCTTAAAAAAAATCTTATAAATAACTGATTTAAATGGTGATCCCGGCGAGACTCGAACTCACTACCTACAGATTAGGAATCTGTCGCTCTATCCTGATGAGCTACGGGACCACAAATCACTTATGCCCGAATTCATAGCGGAATGCCAGCCTGCCAAGGCGGCGTTTTCTGCGGCTTTTTCATGCCATTTTTTCATCTAATTACAGTCAGACATTTTCCCTTCATTGACAAACGCAGCGCTAGGGCGCATAAGTCCGCCAAAGATGTGGCGCGCTAGGGGCGATGCTACCTTCGCGAAAAGCCATGCGCTAGAAAACAAACCAATGTCAGATATGAATCAAGATTCTGCCGAAATTTCGGCCCAAACACCGGCTGTCAACTTTGATAGTTTTGGATTACCCGAGCTTATGCTGGCCACTTTGGCCCGCGAAGGCCTTGTATCCCCAACCCCCATTCAGGAAATGTCGATCCCGCTTTTGCTGGAAGGCAGAGACCTTATCGGCCTTGCCCAAACCGGCACTGGCAAAACAGCTGCCTTTTTGCTGCCTTTGATGACGCATCTTGGCTACAGCGCCGCCGTTAGAGCAGGCCAACCGCCAAAGGCATTGATCCTTGCACCAACGCGCGAATTGGCAAACCAAATTGAACAGAATGTCAGCAAATTATCGGCCGATCTGAATATCCGCCATCTCGCCGTTTTTGGCGGCGCGCGATATGATGCACAAATTCGCGGATTGCGTCGCGGTGTCGATATTGTTGTCGCCACACCCGGCCGTCTTGAAGATCTGATGGATCGCGGGGCATTTGACCCAAGCGGAATCACCCATTTCGTTCTTGATGAAGCTGACCATATGCTCGACCTTGGCTTTTATCCGCCAATCAAGCGTATTGCTGGCAGCCTGCCTCGCAACCGGCAGACAATGCTGTTTTCGGCCACCATGCCGCCCGAGATTGAAACGCTTGCCAAGCAGTTCCTAACCGATCCGGCACAGGTCAAAGCACCGCAAACCGGCATCACTGCCGATAAGGTTACCCAGCGTGTAACATTAATGGCCGAAGGCGATAAACGCGACCGGCTTTGCGATATTTTGAATGAAAAAGATACCGGCCAAAGCCTGATTTTCGTTCGCACCAAACGGCGTGCCGATGCATTGGCGAAATTCATGGAAGTGCGCGGCTTTGCTGTTGATGCACTTCATGGTGATATGCGCCAGACCTTGCGCCAGAAGGTGCTTCGCAATTTCCGCAGTGGTCAATTGCGGGCCTTGATTGCAACCGATGTTGCCGCGCGCGGTATCGACGTTGCTGGCTTGAGCCATGTTATCAATTTTGACCTTACCGACACGCCTGAATCCTATGTTCACCGTATTGGCCGTACCGGCCGTGCGGGCCTTGGCGGTTTGGCAATTTCATTTTGTGCGCCAGATGAGCGGAATAAGCTTGGCGCCATTATTGCCGCCGTTGGGCCGCGTGTTGAGCTGTTTGAACTTGATGGCACACCGGTAACCGATTTTAAAGCCGGTGGTGGCGCATCGCGTGGTCGACGTCGCCCACCGCAGGGCGCGCGTGGCCGCAGTGACCGCCCAAGCCGTGATGATCGTCCAGCAGGCGGCCGTGGCCGTCCCGAGCGTCGTGATGATCGCCGTGATGATCGGCCGACAGTCGGACGTGGACGCCCAGCTGGCAAGCCAGCCGATGGTGACCGCCGGCAAGCGCGACCAGCCGCTAGTGGTCGTCCTGAAGGCGGCAATCGTCCAAACCGCGATGGTTTTGCAAGACGTGATGATCGTCCAAACCGTGATGAGCGGCCTCGCCGTGATGATCGGCGGGATGATCGGCCAAATCGTGACTCGCGACCAAATCGTGACGGCGGCTTTAAAGGACGCGATGACCAGGCCCGCCCAGCGCGTGGCGATAAGCCATCATTTGGTGACCGGCCAAATAGTGACTCGCGACCAAATCGTGACGGCGGCTTTAAAGGACGCGATGACCAGGCCCGCCCAGCGCGTGGCGGCAAGCCATCATTTGGTGACCAGCCAGCGCGTGGCGGCAAGCCGTCATTTGGTGATAAGCCAGCGCGTGGCGGCAAGCCGTCATTTGGTGATAAGCCAGCGCGTGGCGGCAAGCCGTCATTTGGTGATAAGCCAGCGCGTGGCGACAAACCATCATTTGGTGATAAGCCAGCGCGTGGCGGCAAGCCATTTGGCAGCAAGCCCGCCTTTAACAAACGTCCGAATTTTGGTGATAAACCAGCGGCGCAAAAGGCCTCATCCGAGCGCGGTGATGGTGACGCAAGACGCGCATCACCCGCCCCGAAAAAGCGTGTTGGCGCAGCGCGGCCAAGCCGCAATGCCACACCACAAGGCGGCCAAGGCACATTGAAACGCCGCCGTTAAGCACAGCTAGGCGATTAGCAAACTGAGTTTGGCGCGGGATAGGCTCAACCAATCCTGCGCCAGAAATGCCGTTGAACAGCAAAAACAATGGCTGATCCGGCACCCATCGCCAGCAGGGCGTAAAACCACGCCCCCATTATGCTGGCGCCACCTGCCTGATCCAGAACATAGCCAACAACCGGCCCGCCAAGCGCACCTCCACCAAACCCAATCATTGAATGAACCGCGAGCAAAGCGCCCCGATCATAGGCATCACCAGCCTCAACCGTTCCGGTAGTCAAGGCGCCTGAATCAAGCATGATAAAACCGTTATAGATCCATAATCCAGCAACCGCGACCCAAACCGGCCCATCAAGACTAAGGGCAACAAGGACGCTGACCAGCGCCGTTGCGCCCCCAATCAACGCAATGACCCGGTGCCGCCCAAAAGCAAGGCATAGACGCGCCCCAAGCAAAGAAGCAAGCATGCCAGTGACCGTAATCAGGCTTACAATCGTTGTAACTGCCCCAATCCCCATGCTGCCATCGGCGCGACTGGCCAAAAATACCAAAAGCGCAAAGCTCCATGTGCGAAAGGCAAATAATTCATAGGTATGGGTACCATAAGCAAGGATATAGCCAAGCGCGACCGGCTTTCGAAATGCTGGCCGTAAATCCAATGGATGGCGTTTCTTTTGATTGGCTGGTAATGGTGCGATATGGCAGGGCTGAACCAAAAACAGGATCAGCATTGCGGCTAGCACGGCGCCGCCTGCCCCAAGATAGGCCGCCAGCCGCCAATCTGCATAGGCAAGCAAAACTCCCATCAAGGCGAATGATCCCCCCGTACCAATGCCAAAACAGGCCGTATACCACGGCACTGAGCGAACCCGTGCCGCATCATCCAAACGCGCATTCAGAATTTGCAATCCGGGCATATAGGTTCCCGCAAGCCCCGCCCCAACCAAGGCCCAACACGATGCTGCCGACCAGAAATCATGCGCCAATAGCGCAAAGCTAAGACAGCCAGCAGCACCAAAAGCACAACCACCCAAAAAGATCAGCCGTGCATCAACGCGATCGGTCAAACCAACCAAAACGGGCGTTGCAATCAAATAGCCAAGAAAATAAGCACCACTCACCAACCCGATATCCGTATTGCTAAGGCCCCATTCACGGCCAAGGCTTGTCAGGAATACCGGCCAAAGCGCAAAGCTAAGCAATGCCAAAATACCCGCAAGGCTGAGAAGAATTAAAAGATGTGTCGGACGATCACCAGATATCATTTATCACCAAGCGGTAAACCGAGATTCGATCAGGTGGGCAGAAAAGACAAAGGGCAGAGTATACTGGCTGCCCGATTAGAGACCATGATTAAATCATGCTGTTACCGCCTTGCCAAGCTTTGATGCGATCACGGCGAAAGGCAAAAAAAAGCACCGCATGTTGCCATGCGATGCTTTGATAGACATGTCTGACGGGCTTAGCCGCCGAGGAACAACCGGCCAACATCTGGGTTTTCCAGCAGGTCATTACCCATGTCGGCAATGGCTGTTTCACCTGATACCAGAACATAGCCAATATCAGCAAAGGCCAGGCCCTTCTTGGCATTCTGCTCAACCATGATAATGGTTTTGCCGTCTTTTTTCTGCAAATCTTCCAGAATTTCGAACACCATATCGATAAAGCGCGGCTCAAGACCAATTGACGGCTCGTCAACCAGCAGAACCTGTGGCTGCATCACCAATGCCCGTGAAATCTCGAGAAGACGACGCTCACCGCCTGACAGAACGCCTGCAGGCTTGTCACGCCGGTCAGCAAGACGGCTGTATTTATCAAATACCATTTCGGCAGCAGCTTTCGCTTCGGCCGGACGGTCTTTCAAAAAACCACCCATCAGCAGATTTTCTTCAACAGTCATTTGCGGGAATACTGACTTATCCTGAAGGATATAGGCAATGCCTGCTTCTGACAGTTTTTGCGATGGTGTCAAGGCGGTTACATCTTTTCCATCAACAATGATCGATCCGGAAAAAATATTGGTAAAGCCAAAGATCGAATGAAGCACAGTTGATTTACCGGCACCGTTCGGCCCAATCAAACACAAAGACTGGCCACGACCAATGCGAAGGCTGAATTCATGCAAAATTTCCATTTTGCCATAGCCTGCCCGAAGGTTGTTAATGGTCAGATAATTGTCTTTATTGGCCAGCTTTTCCAATTCGGCGATTGTTGGTGCATTTGCGGCAATCGACGCCGCTTCACGCGCCACCTGATCAACCGACATCACAACATCAACTGAACCACCGCCATAACCGCTGACGTTTTTCTTGCCTTTTCTCGCGGCTTTGGCTGGTGCCTTTTTAGCAACAGCCTTTTTCACTGGTGCTTTTTTTGCGGCAGCGGCTTTGGCTGGTGCTTTTTTCACGGCAGCTTTAGCTGGTGCTTTTTTCACGGCAGCTTTGGCTGGTGCTTTTTTCACGGCAGCTTTGGCTGGTGCTTTTTTCACGGCAGCTTTGGCTGGTGCTTTTTTCACGGCAGCTTTGGCTGGTGCTTTTTTCACGGC
>Ga0209771_1000290_pt1 | contig 33585 bp, 39 predicted proteins | sample SaaInl59LU_5_DNA_FD_184639 | JGI IMG/M metagenome (GOLD analysis project Ga0209771, IMG submission 184639) | Marine microbial communities from expanding oxygen minimum zones in the Saanich Inlet - ESP_59LU_5_DNA (SPAdes) (version 2) | ecosystem: Environmental > Aquatic > Marine > Intertidal zone... | reverse complement strand
CATTCCGAACTCAGAAGTGAAACGTATTAGCGGCGATGGTAGTGTGGGGCTTCCCCATGTGAGAGTAGCACATCGCCAAGCTCCCATTACGAAGAAAGGCTTACCTTAGGGTAGGCCTTTTTTTATGCCTGTAGGAAAGTAATAAGGTAAAAGCCCTTTGTCCTCCCTCATTATAGAGAAGTATTTCTGTCCTTTAGTCCATCTTAACATTTTTATATAAGCGTCTAACCTTTATAAAAATAAACCATTTTTAATGTAAATCATAATAAGGACATATAATGACAAACTTTTATCAGCAAGATCACTTTGAGCATCAATCAATCAAGCATAAGCATCACATCTATAATAAAAATAATATTGCTTATGTTTTATCTAATAACAAAGTATATCACTGGCCATTCCCTGTAAAAAAATATCGTTTTATTAACCATTTACACAATAGTCTTATTCCACCGACACAGTCGAGTAAAAATCACATATTATTTACTGATTATGTTAAATAACATTTTGAGTTATTTTAAAATGAGCGTATAAAGGCGTACTTAAAATCGTTGTTAATTTTGACAGAACAGGACTCTGAAATGCGTATTGCGATATTATCAAGAAATGGTAATTTATATTCTACTCGCCGATTAAAAGAAGCAGGTGAAGCACTTGGTCATCAAATAGATATTGTCGATACAATGCATTGTTATATGGATATTACCAGCAATCGACCATCGGTTAGATACAAAGGAAAGCCATTACCTTACTATGATGCGGTTATTCCACGCATAGGTGCTTCAGTCACTTTTTATGGTACCTCTGTGGTAAGACAGTTTGAAATGATGGGTACTTATAGTATTAACGAATCTGTTGCGATCAGCCGATCGCGAGACAAATTACGTTCGCTACAACTGTTATCTAGAAAAGGCATAGGTATGCCTCGCACAGGCTTTGCTAATCATCCAGATAAAATTGATGACTTAATTAAGAACGTTGGTGGTGCACCAGTGGTTATTAAATTATTAGAGGGTACTCAAGGTATTGGAGTGGTATTAGCGGAAACGTCCAAAACTGCCGAAGCTATTATCGAAGCATTTATGGGGCTCAATGCGAGCATCTTAGTACAAGAATATATTAAAGAAGCTGGTGGGGCCGATATTCGCTGTTTAGTGGTCGGCGGTAAAGTTATTGCAGCAATGAAGCGTCAAGCTGCGCCAGGTGAGTTTCGTTCTAATTTACATCGAGGTGGTTCAGCAAGTATTGTTCGTTTGTCGCCTCAAGAAAGAAAAACGGCTGTTGACGCTGCTAAAACTATGGGGCTGGGTATGGCGGGTGTTGATATATTACGCTCAAATAATGGACCAGTAGTGATGGAAGTGAACTCATCACCTGGTTTGGAAGGTATCGAAAAAGCGACCGGAAAAGATGTAGCTACTATGGTTATTGAGCATATTGTGAAACACGCAAAACCACATAAAACCAAAACAGTTGGTAAAGGTTAGGATATAACGAAAGATGACAAGAGCCTCTATTGCTCCAATTACCATTGGTGGTGTCACAATAAATGCGGGTGAAACTAAGCGTATTGAGTTACCTATGCCACTTTTATATACCAATACGCAAATGTCTATACCAGTCCATGTCCAGCGAGGTAAACGACCTGGACCGACCTTATTTGTAAGCGCTGCTATTCATGGAGATGAACTCAATGGAATTGAAATTGTTAGCCGTTTACTTAAAAGTAAATCTATTAAAACTTTGCGCGGTACATTAATTGTTGTTCCGATGGTGAATGTATATGGTGTTTTGAACCAATCTCGTTATTTACCGGATCGGCGAGATTTGAATCGAAGTTTCCCTGGGAGTAGAAAAGGTTCACTTGCCGGTCGTATTGCACATTTGTTTTTAAATGAAATTGTGACTCACTGTGATTATGGTATTGATCTCCATACTGGTGCGATACATCGCAGTAATTTACCCCAAATACGGGCCAATTTAGATGATCCAGAAACCTTAGCAGCGGCTAAAGCTTTTGGTATGCCTGTGTTACTTAATGCTGAAGAGCGTGATAACTCACTCAGGCAAGCTGCATCAGAGCGTGGTGTTAAAGTTATTTTATATGAAGCGGGTGAAGCACTTCGCTATGATGAGTTCTCTATTCGCGCAGGGGTCAAAGGTATCATTAACGTGATGCGCGAAATAGGTATGTTAAATAAGCGCAAAGGTTCAGGTAAACAAGTACGATTATTTATTGCGCGGCAAAGTGGCTGGGTGCGAGCTAGTGAAAGCGGTTTTGTTAATCATGTCGCGCAATTAGGTGATCATGTTGGTAAAGGTGATGTGCTCGCTACGATTTCTGACCCGTTTGGCACTCTACTTGATACCATTGTTTCTTATAATGAAGGTGTTGTAATTGGTAAGCAAAATATCCCTCTAACACAAGAGGGAGAAGCGATGTACCATATTGCTTATTTTTCAAAACCGAATTTCGTGGCTGAGCATGTTGAATTGCTCCAAGATAAACTGGATCTGGAAGAAAATCCTAATCCAATAACTGATTAAAGACTATGAAAAAAATAGTAATCGGCTCATTAGAAAAATGTGATTTACCCCAATTAGGGATCGAAGGCTTACATGTTCGTGTTGATACAGGGGCTAAAACGTCATCTTTACATGTGGATAATATTAAAGAGTTTACGAAAGACAATGTTATGTGGATTTCGTTTGATATCCATCCAGATGTTTATGATATTGACGAAATAGTACGCAAAGAAGCTAAAGTAGTTGATATTAAACGGGTTAAAAGTTCAACTGCGACTAAGCAACGTCGATACGTTATCCACACAAAAATTAGCATGGCTAATAAAAGTTGGAAAATAAAGCTAACATTGACGGATCGTTCGACCATGACATATCGTATGTTATTAGGAAGAGAAGCTATGAAAGGTCGATTTATGGTCGATCCTGAATGCCAGTACCGTTTAGGCTAAGCACATAAAAGGTAAATAATGACTCAATATACAGGCGCGTTAGCCAAAATGCATGTTCATGCAGACACTGAACACCATGTCCAATACACCTTACCTATTGGTGAGCATCTAGTGGAAATGAATTCGCTGATTGGACGAAAATTAACCTTAACGAATTTAGCGCAAATTAACTGTATTCATTGTGGCACACAAACTAATAAAAGTTACTCTCAAGGATTTTGTTTCAATTGTATGCGGGCATTGGCGCAATGTGATGACTGTATTATGAAGCCTGAACAATGTCATTATTCCCAAGGAACTTGTCGAGAACCACAATGGGGTGAGGCGCATTGCTTTAACACTCACTTTGTTTATCTTGCTAACACGGGTCAAAGTAAAGTGGGGATAACTCGTCAAATTCATGGCAACGTATCCTCTCGTTGGATGGATCAAGGCGCTTCTCAAGCGATTGTCTTGTATCGTGTAAGTAACCGGTTAATGAGTGGTTTGGTCGAGACGGCCTGTAAGTCATTTATTTCGGATAAAACAAACTGGCGCTTGATGCTTAAAGGTGAACCTGAAAAACTAGATCTCAAGGCTTTAAAAGAAGAAATGAAAACTGCAATCGCTCCGCAAATTCAAACAATTAGAAATGATTATGGCTTACTCGCAGTTCAAGATGTAGAGCATGAGACAATCGACATTCATTATCCTGTTACTCAATATCCAGAAAAAATCTCATCACTTAACTTAGATAAAGAACCTTCATTTACCGGTACACTTTTAGGTATCAAAGGCCAATATTGGATGTTAGATAATAATCGTGTAATAAACATACGAAAATATACGGGATATCAAGCAACATTATCGGTTATTGATTAATCACTATTTAAATGGCTACTTTGCAGATATTTACCTATTAGACTATTAGGGATAAAGGCTATATTTTTAACCTTGTTCCCTTTATAATTAGTTGCATTAAAACTTTATATTTACGTACATCCATGGAGTAGTACAATGTCATCTGATTCAAATTTCAAAGACCCATTCAACGTTTGGTATTTTTTAGCTGCTATTGGCATGTTAGTAGCATTACCATTATTAAACGTAATTTGCGGTTGGTTCGTATTCTATTTCTCAAAATAAAAATAATAAGGGTGAATTTTGTCGGGCAAATATATTAAATCGGTTATTAAAACTATTCCGGATTACCCAAAGCCAGGGATTATGTTTCGTGACGTCACAAGTGTCTTAGAGGACCATGAAGCTTTTAATCAATGTATTGAATTGATGGCTGAACATTATAAGTCATTTAAATTTGACAAAATTGCAGGCACTGAAGCTCGTGGTTTTCTATTTGGTGCGCCTTTAGCATTGTCTATGGGGATTGGTTTTATCCCTGTACGTAAACCTGGAAAGCTTCCCCGCGCAACAATCACTGAAGCATATGAACTTGAATATGGTACTGATAATCTTGAGATCCACCAAGATGCCATAAACCCTGGTGAACGTGTGTTAATGATAGATGATTTACTCGCAACAGGTGGCACTATGATCGCTACTGCCAATCTGATTAAACGCTTAGGTGGTGTGGTTGAACATGCTGGCTTTGTGATTTCATTGCCCGATATTGGCGGTGAACAAAAACTCAAAGAGGCTGGGATTACTCCTTACGCGATTTGCGAATTTGAAGGCGATTAATTTACTATGAGCTATCAAGTCCTAGCACGGAAATGGCGTCCGAATAAGTTTTCTGAACTTGTAGGACAAGAGCATGTGGTGACTGCAATATCTAATGCATTGGATAATAATCGCCTCCATCATGCCTATTTATTCACTGGCACTCGAGGTGTCGGTAAGACAACGATAGCTCGAATTTTTGCTAAAAGCCTCAACTGTGATACCGGATTAAGTGCTAACCCATGCGGTGTATGCGGTACTTGCAGAGATATTGAGCAAGGTCGTTTTGTCGATTTACTTGAAATCGATGCAGCCTCCCGCACTAAAGTGGATGATACTAGAGAGCTATTAGACAATGTCCAATACCGCCCGACGCAGGGCGATTATAAAGTTTATCTGATTGATGAAGTGCATATGCTATCTAAGCATAGTTTCAACGCGTTATTAAAAACGCTTGAAGAGCCGCCTCCACATGTGAAATTTTTACTGGCCACTACAGATCCACAAAAATTACCTGTAACGATTTTATCTCGTTGTTTACAGTTCAACCTAAAAGCGTTATCGCGCGAACAAATACAACAGCAACTATCTCATGTGTTAACTCAAGAGCATATTAATCATGAACCTGCCGCATTGGCTCAATTAGCCCGTGCTGCTAATGGTAGTATGCGAGATGCATTAAGTTTGACTGACCAAGCTATTGCTCAAGGTAATAACCAAATCAGTACTGTCGTTGTCTCTGATATGTTGGGGTTGATGGATAAAAATCAAATTCTCAAAATACTTCACAGTATGATAGAAGGAGATAAAATCGCTGTTTTTGAACAAGTAGAATCGTTAGCGCAAACATCACCGAATTATGCACATGTGCTCGATGAGCTAATGAGCCTATTACACCAAATTGCAATGACCCAAGTGGTACCAGAAGTGTGCAAGTTAGAGACGATCTCTGCACGTGCTATCTATAAACTTGCCGGGTCAATCTCTAAAGAACATGTACAATTACTATATCAAATGGCATTGAACGGCAAACAAGATTTGCCTCACAGCATGGATGGTCGCAGTGGTTTTGAAATGGTGTTATTACGCATGTTAGCGTTCACACCAGTGACTCCTATTGATGGTTTTGTTGATATCATTAAAACAGATATGCAAAATCATATTGCTGAAGTAGGTGAAATGGTGACATTCGCCGCAGAACCTGAAGTCGTTTCGCCTGAGCCCACCTTAGTAGAAGCCCCAGTCATCGAGCAAGAGCCTGAAAATACAACAAAGCCGATGATTGAGTCTGAATCTGCAGTTGAACCAAAGGTTCAGCTAGAGCCAAGTGTTCCTTATCAGTCAGAGGTAAGGGCAGAAATTGAAGCAGAACCTGCAACTGCTCCTGAACCTGTTAAAGAGCCTGTTTCTGTCATTGTCGAAGATGAAGAAAATAGTGCAGAAAAAGTTGATTTCTCAGCGGTCATGAACGATATGTTTTCAGAGCCAGAGCCAGAGCCAGAGCTAGAGCCAGAGCAGCCTCAAGTTCCGGATGAATCTGCGATGTTTCAAGAACAAGCTGAGATCATGCATGAAGCCCATGAGATGCATCCATCGCAATTCGATGAGCAATCGCTACCTCCAGAAGCCTATATGAATGATGACTACTCAGAAGTGCCTATTGATGTGCAAGTTGAACAGGAAAGTCAACCACAAATAAATACAGTTGCGAGTAATGCTATTGATGACCTATTAGCATTAAGTGACGATCTCAACACGGATTCTCCGAGTAACGAAAGCAACGAAAGTCTTGTTGAAAAAGCATCGATAAATAAGCTAGACAGTGAAACCCCAATTGTTGCTGAACACAAAGGTGAATCAAAGCCAGCAATGGAGCTTAAACCAGAGTTGTTTGAGATGCAGTTGGATGCAGTTGCAGATTCGCAAACAGTACCAGAGTTAAATACGACTCCTATAATGTCAGCTCCTACTATACAAACCGAACCAGAGGTTCAGGCCGAATCACTTTCTCAGCCAGAACGTGACCCATCAAAAATGGGGTTGGTCGATAACTCAGAATTAGTCAAAGTGACTGTACAAAAAGTTGATGTGCAGGGTTTACAAGCGATTTTACCTAATGGTGATAAGTTAACGAGCGCGGCTCAGATTGATGAGTGGACAAATGTCATTGGTCAATTGAATTTGACAGGTTTAAATAAACAGTTAGCGATTCATGCATCATTTAGTCGAGAAGGCGATGTAGTTACTTTATTGTTAGGTCAAGATAAAGCTCACTTACACAATGAAACGTCTGTTAACGCATTAGCAGAGGCTTTGTCGGTATTTTTCGATACGTCGATCACATTGCAGGTGAGTTTTGGTGAGCCCATTAATACGCCTTATGCCTTACAAATGCATATTAATCAAATCCGCAATGAATATGCACAATCTATTTTAAATTCAAATCCTGAACTACAAAAACTACAAAGTACCTTTGGTACATCAGTGGTATCAGGCACATTAAAACCAAAACCGTAGGAAGTTATTATGTTTAAAGGTGGTATGGGAAATATCATGAAACAAGCTCAGCAGATGCAGGAGCGCATGGAAAAGTCACAAGCTGAGTTGGCGAATATCGAAGTATCAGGAGAAGCTGGTGCGGGTATGGTCAAGGTCACTATGACCTGTAATCATAACGTTAAACGCGTTCATATAGATGATGCGTTAATGGATGATGATAAAGACATGATCGAAGATTTAGTTGCTGCTGCATGTAATGATGCTGTTCGTCGTGTTGCTGAAACGACCAAAGAAAAAATGGCAGATGTGACAGGTGGTATGCCTCTTCCTCCGGGTTTTAAAATGCCTTTCTAAGGTATTTTTTCATATAGGTCATCATGTCATATGAAATATAGCCCGCTTATTACTGAGTTGATTGAGAGCTTTAAATGTTTACCTGGTGTAGGAGCAAAATCAGCTCAGCGCATGGCATTTCATTTACTAGAGCGCAATCGTGAGGGGGCTATGCGTTTAAGTCATTCATTGCATGATGCCATGGAACATGTGACGCATTGTGAGTCTTGCCGAACTTTTACGGAAAGCAAATTGTGTGGGATATGTTCAAGCCCCGCTAGAAAGCAAGCACAAACGCTGTGCATTGTTGAATCCCCGCAAGATATTCTCGCTATTGAACAAACTTCTGAGTTTGGTGGGCAATACTTTGTGCTGATGGGGCACTTATCACCAATTGATGGTATTGGGCCAGCTGAAATTGGGTTAGATATTTTGGCTCAACGTTTGGCGAATGAAAATATTCAAGAAGTCATACTCGCTACCAACCCCACTGTAGAGGGTGAAGCGACAGCGCATTACATTGGTCAAATGTGTACAAAACATGATGTAAAAGCGACTCGAATTGCACATGGTGTGCCAGTAGGTGGAGAGCTTGAATATATTGATGGTAATACCTTAACTCATGCATTTTCTGGGCGTCGTTCGATTTAAAAATTTTTCAGTCTTTTATACTTGAAAAAGATCCAGTTAGCCTTACATATCTAAACATCAAACATAACATTTTGTTTCAGGAGATATGCAAGCATGACTGATACTGTCCAACAAGAAACCCACGGTTTTCAAACCGAAGTAAAACAATTACTCCAATTAATGATTCATTCTTTGTATTCAAACAAAGAAATATTTTTACGTGAACTTGTTTCAAATGCAGCTGATGCAGCAGATAAATTACGTTTTAAAGCATTATCAAACGATGCATTGTATGAAAATGATGGTGATTTGCACGTTAAAGTTTCATGCAATAAAGATGCTGGTACCATAACCATTAGTGATAATGGTATTGGTATGACCAAAGAAGAAGTCATCGCGAACTTAGGTACTATTGCTAAATCAGGCACATCTGATTTTTTCTCTAATCTTTCTGGTGATCAAGCCAAAGACTCGCAGCTTATTGGTCAATTTGGTGTGGGTTTCTATTCAGCGTTTATTGTTGCTGATAATGTGACGGTCAAAACCCGTGCAGCAGGCGCAACAGTGTCTGAAGGTGTGCAATGGGAATCACAAGGGGAAGGTGAATTTACTACTGCTGATATAGAAAAAGAAACGCGTGGTACTGAAATTACCTTACATATCCGTGATGAAGATAAAGAGTTCTTAGATGATTGGAAGTTACGTTCAATTATCACTAAATATTCTGATCATATTAGCATTCCGGTGCAAATGTTCAAAGCTGAAGTCCCTGAATCAGATGGTCCTGATGGTGAAAAAATTCCAGGTGAACCGGCTAAGTGGGAGCCAATCAACAAAGCGACTGCGTTATGGACGCGTGAAAAAGCCGACATTACAGATGATGAATATAATGAATTTTATAAACATGTTTCACATGATTATGCCGATCCATTAACATGGTCGCATAATCGTGTTGAAGGTAAGACGGAATATACAAGCTTATTATATATCCCTTCAAAAGCCCCGTTTGACATGTATAACCGCGATCAAAAGCATGGGCTAAAATTATTTGTCCAGCGTGTCTTTATTATGGATGACGCAGAGCAGTTCATGCCAACGTATTTACGTTTTGTGAAAGGCCTATTAGACTCAAATGATTTACCGCTAAACGTATCGCGTGAAATCCTACAAGACAACAAAATTACTCAAGCCATGCGCAATGGTTGCACGAAAAAAGTGTTACAGATGCTTGAGAAAATGGCAAAGAAAGATGCCGAGAAATATCAAGGTTTCTGGTCTGAGTTTGGTAATGTGTTGAAAGAAGGTCCAGCAGAAGATTTCGGTAACAAAGAAAAAATTGCTGGTCTTTTACGCTTTGCATCAACTCATAATGATTCGGATATTGAGAATGTATCTCTAGCTGACTACATCTCTCGTATGCAAGAAGGCCAAGACAAGATTTATTATGTGACTGCTGATTCTTATCAAGCTGCTAAGACAAGCCCACACTTAGAGATCTTCCGCAAAAAAGGTATCGAAGTGTTATTAATGTCTGAGCGCATTGATGAATGGCTAATGTCACACCTGACGGAATTTGATGAAAAATCTTTCCAGTCAATTGCTCAGGGTAATCTAGACGAACTAGATTCTGAAGATGATAAAGCAGCAAAAGAAGAAGCGGAAAAAGCAGTAGAGGGTGTTCTAGAGCGAGTTAAGACTGCACTAGGTGATAAAGTAAATGAAGTTAAATTTACGCACCGTCTTACTGAATCTCCTGCATGTATTGTAGCTGATGAAAATGGCATGACGACGCAAATGGTTAAACTAATGCAAGCTGCCGGTCAGCCTGTACCAGAAGTGACTTATCATTTAGAGCTGAATCCTGAACATGATTTGGTGAAGCACTTATCTGACGTACAAGACGAAGAGCTATTTAAGCGTTGGAGTGGTGTGTTATTCGACCAAGCAGCGTTATCAGAGCAAGGTAGTCTTAAAGATCCAGCATCATTTGTGCAAAATTTGAATGGTCTATTAATGAGCTTATCTAAATAGATAGATAACGCTTCATATCAAGGCAGTCTTTGAGACTGCCTTTTTTGTTGCGGTTTGTTATGTCTTGGTAATCTTGCGCTTTTAGTCGTAAACCCTTTATTGATCTGTGATTTCTAGTTGAAACGAAGGACATTAATGGGTAAGTTAACCGCATTAAATTTTATTATTATTAACGGAGGATGCACATGCGCATCATTTTACTAGGTGCACCAGGTGCCGGAAAAGGAACACAAGCTCAGTTTTTGATGGGGAAGTTTGGCATTCCTCAAATCTCAACTGGGGATATGTTACGTAGCGCCATTAAAGCGGGTACAGAGATGGGGCTAGCGGCAAAGAAAGTCATGGATGCAGGCCAACTTGTTTCTGACGATATCATTATTGGTTTAGTTAAAGAGCGTATTGCTCAAGATGACTGTGCTAAAGGTTTTTTATTAGACGGTTTTCCGCGCACTATTCCACAAGCTGATGCGATGAAAGACGCAGGTGTAAACGTAGATTTCTGCTTAGAGTTTGATGTACCTGATGATGTAATTGTTGAGCGTATGGGAGGCCGTCGTGTTCACTCTGCATCAGGGCGTGTATATCACGTGGTTTATAATCCACCTAAAGTGGAAGGTAAAGATGATGAAACAGGCGATGACTTAAGCATTCGTGATGATGACAAAGAAGCAACTGTTCGCGATCGTTTAGGTATTTATCATACACAAACTAAGCCTTTAGTTGATTATTATCGAGCTGAAGCTGATAACGGTAACTGTGCATATCATAAATTAGACGGTACTTTACCAGTTGATAACGTCAGTGCACAGCTTGCAGAGTTATTGGGTTAATTTATTAATCTGAACATTTAGTAATGTAAATTAGAGCGCTACAATGAGGTTTCATTGTAGCGTTTTTTATTGGATGTATTTGTTTTCACTTCAAAATTTGTTGTTGGGTGTGATATCTTAATCGCTCCAAAGAATGCAACTGAGAATACCTATTGAATATCGTCGTAAAATCATTTCATCAACTTAGCCCTTATGAGTTATATGGGGTATTAAAATTGAGAAGTGATGTGTTTGTGGTAGAACAAACCTGTGTTTACCCTGATTTAGATAACAAGGATATAGATGTTGGCTCATTGCATATTATGATGTATGACGATGACGCGTTAGCAGGATATGCACGGTGTTTAGCGCCTGCTATATCTTTCGCTGATGCTAGTAGTATTGGGCGTGTGGTCATTGCATCGAGTGCAAGGGGGAAAGGTCATGCGCGTAAACTAATGTCTAGCGCCATTCAAACCTGTTTTGATTCATGGCCTGAAATACCGATTGAAATTGGGGCGCAAACGTATCTTCAGGAATTTTATGAAGGGTTAGGATTTATCGCCATATCCTCACCATATGATGAGGATGGGATAATGCACGTAGATATGCGCTTAACTTTCTTTGCGTGGCTCAAAGCCTAATACCGTCGCGTTAATACAATAGCGAGGAGAACCATTGGGACCATCGTTAAATACATGTCCTAAGTGGATCCCACTTTTTTTCGCTTTGATTTCGACTCGTTGCATGCCGTATCGATTGTCTTCATGGTATGTGACACTGCCTTCAACAGCTTGCGTAAATGACAGCCATCCAGTGCCTGAGTTAAATTGATATGCAGTATCAAATAATGGAGCGCCACTTAACGTATCAATGAATACACCTTCACCGACATTCTTGAACTGCTCATATTGTTTACAAAACCGTGAATCAGTACTTTTATTAAATGCCACATCAAATGCTTCCGATTCTCCCAATTTAAATGCACCAAGAGCCTTATAGAAGGTTTTAGGTTCTACATAACCTTGAATACCATATACTTCTTTCCCATCTTCCATAAATAACAACGTTGGTGTTGCCCAAGTAGGGGATTCAATACTCAAGCCATTGAGTTGTGTTGCCATGCGAAAATGCATGGGGACATCACCTCGGTAATCATTAGCGACGGTCTCTTTAAATTTCTCACAGTATGGACAAAACTCAGCATCAATCACCACAATATGTTGACCGCTCATTAGTGCACTATTATCAAAACGAGCATCCTCATCAGCTTTCGCTAATTGTGCGGTTGTTTTTGGCGCAAACGTCACACCCGTCGAATGGTCTGGGCAATATCCATTCGGGTTTTTTGCGATGTAATCTTGGTGATATTCTTCAGCGACATAGAAGGTATCTAGGGGCTTGATACTGGTGGAGATAGTGCCATAACCTGCTCGGTTTAGCTGTTTTTGGTACTGCATTTTCAGTGTGTGTGCGATATCCATATGCTCAGGAACTGAAGTTAAAATCGTTGAACGGTATTGCGTGCCTATGTCGTTACCTTGACCATCTTTTTGGGTCGGATTATGCATTTCAAAAAATGCTTTTATGAGTGTATCGATACTCACGGTATCAGGGTGATAGGTCACTTGTATCACTTCTGCATAGTTATTTGGATTGAAGCGATGGCGAGATTGGGTGATGTTACGATATGTTGCTTCAAATCCACTACCGTCTGCATAACCTGATACTACATCAATTACTCCAGGCATTTTCTCAAAGCGCATTTCAGCGCCCCAAAAACAACCTAAACCAAACACAATCGATTCGCTGTGCATCGTTTTCTCAGTAGTGTTGCTAGGAACACCTGTTTCCTCAGCTAGCGCTTTTGCAGGAGATGGAGATTTAGGGTTCACCGCATGGGCAGGGGATTGAGTTATGCTGTAGATCATGAATCCTGCAATAAAAACACTTAGTATCAACAAACCATTTTTCATAACATATTCTCGATTAATTCAACTATATAAACAGACCTAGGAAGACTGCAAAAAGTTGCAGTGCCATTGTTGATACGAAGCGATAAGCGGTTTTGTTCATCGCTCGTTCAGTTTACTGAGAGGGCATTGCTTTATATAAAGGGATACAGGCAGCTACGCGATAATCATAACCAAACTCACTTTTTGGATTTTGTGTTATCAATAAGGTGGAAAAATCATCCAAAATCATTGAACGCTCGTTGTTTTTTTTGTGACACATTGAGTATTGGTAGGCTTCAAAATGGTAGATAAAGTCGGCAATTAAATGATTAATAAACATCCCTTGCTCTGTATTTGGTTCAAAGTCATCATTTTTGGTGGCCAAATTGATAGCTATTTCATCCTCATTTTGGGGATTGAGGTTTAAGCCGAATTGGTCATTTTCTAATAAGGCAATGGCGTTTTTACTTTGGTCATTTTCAGAGGGTAGAGGCTCACCAAATTCTTGATTAAGGGTAAATGTATTTCCCTCTGACAGAAAATGAAGTTGAGCTAAATAAGGGGTGCCCACTGTCATGAGCATATTGATGACTAATGGTATCAAAATAATACGCATGACCATGGTCGTCCCTGCACGATGCGTGTCCTCCCAATGAACTGATAAACGTATTCCAAATAATTTAATAGGGATACTAATAAACAGTAATAGATTAGCAAGTATCAAGCCTATTAATAAAAATAAGATATTAGATATCATGATCCAAAATGGCAACATGACAAAGGTCGTAAAACCTAGTGTAAATGTAAAAGCCATTGGCTCTACACCGGTGATGATATTGATTTTTAGCGCCGCGAACGCTAAGGCGAGATTTGCGGTACCGGCATATAAAATGAGCACAAAGGCTTTACCGATATTGTGTGACCATATACGCTGAAACATGGCCCACATTTCACGAAATAGTCCAACAAATGCTATCGCACCAGTGATGTATAATACAAAATCTGTGACTTCAGAAAAAACGCCGTGGAACAATAGAAAACTCATAGCAACAAAATAACACCATTGCGAGCGATTGAATTTACGGCTCCATATGACTAATTTATCTAATTCGAAGGTTTTGAGTGCATCTAATTTGTGTGTGACGTAAATACGTAATTGATTGACTTTGTCTTTGAGTGACGTAAATACATTGGTCGGTTTAGAAAATGTTATTAGCGACATAGTAAAGTAAAGAAAAGAATAAAAATTGAGTTTAACATACTTTTATTTTTTATGGATGAAGGCTATTAGTAATGATGTGGTTGGATTAAAAACTCTTTTCATCAATACAAAAAAGGCAGCTCACCAGCTGCCTTTAAATACACACATTAGGGACACATGTTGTTTATTTGTTATCAATGAGACGTGAACCAATTTCTATTTTTCGAGGTTTTTTAGCCTCTGGGATCACGCGCTCTAATTCAATATTGAGTAAGCCATTTTCCATATCTGCCGCGAGCACTTTTACATGATCACCGAGTTGGAACTTACGCTCAAAATTGCGTTCAGAAATGCCTTTATGCAAAAACTGTTTGGTATCGGCTTCTTTCGTTGTATTGGGTTTATTACCCGTAACGACAAGCGTGTTTTCTTGCACAACAATTTCGACATCGTCTTGAGCAAAACCAGCAACAGCCATGGTAATTCGGTATTTATCTTCGCTCACTAACTCAATGTTGTAAGGGGGATAAGAAGTTTGTTTCTCATTGCGGGCCGCTGCATCAATCATAGATGCTAAGTGGTCAGAACCAATGAAAGAACGATAAAGTGGAGATAGATCGATAGTACGCATAGTCATATCCTTAAAATATAAAGCAATATGTTAAATTAAAATGTCCCGATTATTCGGCGACGGTGTTATCGGCCTCTCTTGAGCGCCGATAATTAATATGTAAGGACTGCCTATGCGTTTTCAAGGGTTTATTTTTAAAAAATGTTATTTATGTCGCTCACGAAGTACTGATACAACATCTTTCATAGATAAATCAGAGGCTTGCAACAACACTAATAAATGATATAACAAATCGGCTGATTCGTTTTTTAGCTCATCTAAATCTGCTACCGTTGCTGCTAAAGCGGTTTCTACGCCTTCTTCACCTACTTTTTGGGCGATGCGCTTGATACCGCGGCTATATAAATGTGCGGTGTAGCTAGATTCTGGATCAGCACCTTTACGCGCTGCTATGAGCTTTTCAAGATCGGCAATAAAAGTATAGTCGCTTTGAGAATTATCAAACCAACACGCTTCCGCCCCAGTATGACATGTTGGGCCATTTGGATGGGCTAACACCAGTAAACTATCACTATCACAGTCACTTTCAACTTGGACTAGATTAAGTGTATTACCCGATGTTTCCCCTTTGGTCCATAAACGTTGTTTGGAACGAGAGAAGAACGTGACGTGGCCAGTGGCCAATGTATGTGACAGGGCCGCTTCATCCATAAAGCCTTGCATGAGGACTTTACCTGTCACAGCATCTTGGACAATGGCAGGGACAAGATTATCCATTTTAGCCCAAGCAACTTGAGCGATATTTTCTGTTGTAATGATCATACGGTTCTCATAGGAATAGTTTCTTTGTGCAAATAGGTCTTCAATTCAGCAATCTCAATGATCCCTTTATGGAAGACAGACGCCGCAAGTGCGCCATCGACATCAGCCTCTTTAAAGACATCAGCAAAGTGATGGATTTTACCGGCGCCACCTGAGGCAATTAGTGGAACATCACAGATACTGCGAATCGCACTGAGTTGTTTTAAATCATAACCTTGACGCACGCCATCTTGGTTCATACAGTTTAAGACAATTTCACCAGCTCCGCGGCGCTGGACTTCTTCGACCCAGTCAGCGGTTTCCCAAGAGGTTTGCTGAGTACGTGTTTCATCACCGGTAAATTGATACACCTCATATTTACCCGTTTGGTCGTTAAAATGACTGTCAATGCCAATTACAATGCATTGTTGTCCGTATGCGTCATGTAACTCAGTGATGAGTTCTGGATTTGCCAGAGCAGGGGAGTTGATAGAAATTTTATCTGCGCCCATTGCCAAAATTTTACCCGCATCTTCGACTGATTTAATGCCGCCGGCAACACAAAAAGGAATGTCGATGACTTGTGCTATACGTTCTACCCAGCTTTTATCGACGACACGTGCATCACTTGAGGCGGTGATATCATAGAACACCAATTCATCGGCACCTGCTTTTGCATACTGCTGAGCAAGTGGGACAATATCACCTATGATCTCATGATTGCGAAATTGAACACCTTTGACCACTTTACCATCGCGGACATCCAAACAAGGAATTATGCGTCTTGCCAACATGCAATCGCCTCCTCAAGAGTGAATTTACCTTCTAATAGCGCACGACCTAAAATGACACCATCGACATTTGTGGGTCCTAGACGTGCAATATCATCAAGTGAGCCAATCCCGCCTGATGCTTGCCACACCACACTTGGAAAGGCCTTTTTCATTTCATCATAAAGCTCAGCATTGGCTCCTTGTAATGTGCCATCACGACTGATATCGGTACATAACACATGTTTTGCGCCAACCGATAACATATCGGTTAATAGCCCTTCTATTGGTACACCTGAATCTTCTTGCCATCCGTGTGTAGCAATACACTTATCACCTTCAGCGTTAATATTTACATCTAAGGCTAACACAATCGCTTCAGGACCGTATTTGACGATCCACGATTTGACTAACTCTGGCTCTTTGACAGCTAAAGAGCCAATCACAACGCGTTTAACGCCAATGTCTAATAAGCCTGCTACATCGGCTTCAGTACGAATACCACCGCCTGCTTGGAAAGACATCCGACCGGTATCGACCATTTTTTTGATTAAGGTTAATTGACGTTTTTCGACATCTTTAGCACCGGTTAAATCAACGATATGCAACCATTTAGCACCAGCATCAGCATAGGTGTTGACGACATCAACCGGGTCGAGTTGATACTGGGTTTTTTGGGCGTAATCCCCTTGGTAAAGACGCACTACTGCGCCATCAATTAAATCGATTGCTGGGATAATCATTATAAACTCACAAAATTTTCAAGAAGTTGGGCACCGGCATCACCAGAGCGCTCAGGGTGGAACTGCACCCCATAAAAGTTATCTTTGTGGATCGCGGCGCTAAATGCCATGCCATATTCACAACTGGCTAAGGTATGCTCATAAACAGGCACGGCATAACCATGTACAAAGTAAAAATACGTACCGTGGCTAATGCCTTTAAATAACTCATTGTTACTTGGATTGACAGTATTCCAACCCATGTGAGGAAGGCGAAGCTTGCCGACTGACATTTTTTCTACTGTGCCAGGGATCAAGCCTAAGCAATCTACATGCTCAGCATTATGCAAACCGCTTTCATGCGAGAGTTGGGTCATGAGCTGCATCCCCAAGCAAACGCCAAGCGTAGGCTGAGTTAACTGTTGTATAGTTTCAATTAACCCTTTTTGAGCTATTGAAGCCATTGCATTTTGCGCTGAACCCACACCGGGTAAAAATGCTTTGTCGGAGGCCTTGATTGTTGCGGGATCATCCGAAACAGTGACTGCTACACCTAATCGTTCAAGTGCAAATTTTACCGATGAGATATTGGCACAGCCTGTATCAATAATGACAATATTTTGTGCCATCTTACAATGCTCCTTTTGAGCTAGGCATGGCATCGCCTTCTTTACGGATCGCTTGTCGCAAAGCGCGTCCGAACACTTTAAATAAGCTTTCGACCTGATGATGCGCATTGCCATCAGTGGTACTTAAATGTAACGATAAGCCCATAGATTGCGAGATAGAGTGGAAGAAATGCTCTACCATTTGCGTCGACATTTCACCGACATGACTATCACTAAAGTTGGCTGAGAACTGTAATACCGGACGATTAGAAATATCCATGAGACATTCTGCTCGGCACTCATCCATCGGTAGCGCGAATCCAAAACGGTGGATCCCACGTTTGTTTCCTAAAGCTTGCTTTAATGCTTGGCCAATCGCTAATGCAGTATCTTCTACAGAGTGATGATCATCAATATGTAAATCACCATCGACATTCACATCTAAGACAAACCCGCCGTGTGTCGCGATTTGGTCAAGCATGTGATCAAAGAAGCCAATACCCGTAGCAATCTTTGCCGGGCGGAAGTGATCTAGGTTTACGTCGACCTTAATTTTAGTTTCAGATGTATTTCTCTCCACTGTCGCCGTGCGTTCATTGTGTAATAATTGTGTGGCAATCATTGGCCAGTTAAGTGTTTCTGGATGATATTGGAAACTCTTTATGCCCATATTCTCTGCTAATTGGACATCAGTGATACGGTCGCCAATGACATAAGACTGAGTAAAATCAATGCGCCCTTGTTGTAAGTAATCTTTGACCAAACCTAAATGAGGTTTACGGCAAGTACAGTTATCTTCAGGGAAATGGGGACAAATTAATACATCATCAAACGTAATGCCTTGAGAACTAAAAATATCCATCATTGCGTTATGGGGTAAATCAAAATCGGCTTGTGGAAAACTATCGGTTCCTAATCCGTCTTGGTTTGACACCATTACTAAGCGAAAACCCGCTTGTTGCAACTGTAACAACACTGGAATAACTTGTGGTTCAAACTTTAACTTAGCTAAGGTATCAAGTTGCTTATCTACCGGTGGCTCTTCAACCAAGGTACCGTCACGGTCAATAAATAAAATAGGTTGAGCTGCACTCATAAGGCAGTCGCCTCCTGTATTGCGTAAAACTGTTGAATAAGAGAAATTAAGCGTGCGTTCTGCTGCGCGGTACCGACACTAATGCGTAAACATTGGCCTAATTTTAGCTGTTTAGATTGGTCGCGTATGAACACCTGTTGATGCACTAAATATTGCATCAACGCATCTTTTTGTGCAGTACGGAATAACACAAAATTAGCATCTTGCCGACCGACTAATTCAATATCACCAATGGTGGGTAATACGTTGACCAGTTGTGCTTGTTCTGCTTGCAGTGTGCTTACCTGAGTCTGCATTGACGCTAATCCTGATGCTGATAATGCTTGGATAGCGATATCTGCCACCGGCGCACTGATAGGGTAAGGGGCAATCACTTTTAGTAATTGCTCGATCACTTCAGGCTGGGCGAGTGTAAAGCCGCAACGCAGTCCGGCTAAGCCAAATGCTTTAGATAGTGTACGCAGGATCACCACATGTGGATAATCAGCTAACAACGTTGTCGTATTATACGAAGCAAACTCGACATACGCCTCATCGATAACCACAAGTGCACTATCGGCGAAATGCTCGACGATGTTCACGACATCTTCTAATGCGAGTTGATTACCTGTTGGGTTATTCGGTGAACATAAAAAAACCAAATTAGTCCGACCTTTGAATGCTTTAATTGCATCGAGATCTAATGAAAAATCGTCATTGAGCGGTGCATGATGCACGCCGATATTCGCAGTTGCCGCGCTGATTGCATACATTCCGTAGGTTGGCGGACAGATAAGAATATGATCATCTGGCGCGTTACAAAACGTACGGATCAGCAGTTCAATCCCTTCATCTGCGCCACGAGTGGCAAGGACTTGCGATGCTTGTATACCTGCATAGTCAGCATACCCTGCAATTAACGCATCTGGCTGGCAATCTGGATAGCGATTATATAAACCGGAGTCAATCTGATAATCACCTGCGACAGGGGCTTCATTAGCATTTAACCATACCGGTGCTGATTTATCCGTGCTTTGGCTGGCACTGGAAAATAACCGTCGCGCAGATGCGTAAGGCACCAAGTCTTGCACATGCTTGGCGACTAATTGACGTAATAACGACGTTAATCTACTCATAAAAAGTCACTCTTGGACATTATAGTGTCTCATGTTGGTTAAGTTTAGCTAGGCGAATAGCAACTGCTTGGCGGTGTGCATCTAGCCCTTCAGCATTGGCTAAGTTCATAATATGCGGGCCTAATTCCGCCAGGCCTTCTTTAGACAAGGTTTGCACCGTATAACGACGCATGAAATCCAATAATCCGAGACTAGAATAATGTCGAGAATAACCGTAAGTCGGTAATACGTGATTCGTTCCAGAAGCATAATCACCGGCCGATTCAGGTGACCAAGCACCAACAAAAATCGAACCTGCGTTAGTTAATGATGCTAAGGCTGCATCGGTATCACGGACTTGAACGATCAAGTGCTCAGGGGCATATTCATTTGAGACTTCGATAGCTTGTTCGATCGACTCGGTAACAATATAACGTGCGTGTTGCATTGCATGAGTGGCAATGTCACAACGAGATAATGTTGCTAGTTGTTCCGTTACGGCCACTTGTACCGCTTGAGCGAAGGCAAGGGACTCAGTAACCAAAATAGCTTGGGAATCTTTGCCATGTTCAGCTTGAGATAATAGATCGGACGCGACAAAGTCTGCATCCGCAAACTGGTCGGCTAGCACGAGTACCTCTGATGGTCCTGCAGGCATATCAATTGCAGGTCCTGCTGGTAATAATGATACTTGCTGTTTCGCCTCTGTTACAAAGCTGTTTCCCGGACCAAAGATTTTATTCACTTTGCCAATTGTATCGGTCCCTAAAGCGAGTGCCGCAATAGCTTGAGCACCACCACACAAATAAATCTCATTGATCCCACATAAAGACGCGGCATATAAAATTTCAGGCGCCAGTGAGCCATGCGCATTGGGTGGACTACAAAGTACTTTACGTGGACAGCCAGCCACTTGAGCGGTTGCACCGAGCATTAATACCGTTGAGGGTAGTGGTGCGGTACCACCTGGGATATATAAACCGACCGCTTCAATGGGCACATGTTTAAGTTCGCAATCCACGCCAGGTTGGGTGGTTAACTGCACATCTTGTGGCCGCTGTGCATCATGAAATGCAGTGATATTCGCAAACGCAACATTGATAGACGTTTTTATCGTGTCATCTAATGTCGCAATACCTGCTTCAATTAGCGTTTTACTGAGTGCCAATGATGCGAGCTCGACGCCATCAAACTTAGCCGTCATAGATAGCACGGCTTCATCACCTCGGGTAGCAACATCATCAATGATGTCTTTGACCGTGGCGGTGAGTGCTGCACTATCAGCCATCGCAGGACGCGCAAGCGCATCCATTTGGGCCGTTGGAGCTAATGAATTCCATTGTATAAGCATGTTATTGTGCCTTTACTAAACCTTGATTAATCGTATCGAGGAGCTAAAAAAGTTAGCCCATCATTTTTTCAATTGGCATCACCAAGATAGAGCTACAGCCAAGCGCTTTAAGTTTTTCCATGGTGGTCCAGAATAAGGTCTCTGTGCTGACTACGTGAATGGCGACGGTTTCATCATTTTGCGCTAGCGGCAATACTGTTGGGTTCTCTGCGCCAGGTAGTAAGCTTTTCACTTGCTCTAAATAAGCCTTAGGTGCGTGTAACATGATGTATTTACTTTCTTTTGCTTGCATTACGCCATCAATACGCGGTAAGAAGCGATTGATCATGGCCTGCTTTTCATCAGATAACGCATCTGATTTTTGAATAAGTACCGCTTTTGATTCAAAAATCACATCTTCTTCATGTAACCCGTTAGCTTCTAAGGTGGCACCAGTGGAGACTAAGTCGCAAATTGCATCAGCTATACCTGCGCGAGGCGCGACTTCAACTGAGCCAGTTAACATGACTGCTTGTGCATCGACATTCTTTTCTTTGAAAAAGCGTTCTAATAAATACGGGTAAGTCGTTGCCACTTTTTTACCTTGTAACGAGTTTACATCGCTATAATCTAGTTCATTTGGCACGGCTAAGGATAAACGACAACCACCGTAATCTAAGCGGCGTAATGTGATAAAATCACTCGGTTTATTCGCTGCTTGGCGTTCTAGCATTTTCTCTTCAAGCTCGTTTTCACCGATAAAACCTAAATCAGCTACACCGTCCATTACTAGACCTGGGATGTCATCATCGCGTACGCGTAATAAATCAATGGGTTCATTGGTGGAATGGGCAATCAATAAGCGATCACGAATTTGTAACTTCACTCCAATGGCTTTTAATAAAGCAATGCTGTCATCTGATAAACGACCTGATTTTTGAATGGCAATGCGCAGCCTACGTGTATCACTCATGCGATAGTTCCTCTCGCGTTAACTTTGTGAATGGTGAAATAACAAACTAATAAAAACGAAAAACCCCCGAAAGGTGCCTTCCGGGGGTATCAATTCTTTAAAATCTACGCCTCTGGAAGGAAACACAACCCTTCCAGCACGAAACCTGAAAGGTTATGCACTAATATGATGGTGATGATTTGCGTAGATAAAATTCATTATGTTCTTTATAAATATTTAGTGTGTGAATAATATCTAAAATTGTTGTCTGTTGCAACGCTCAACGAGATAAATTAAAGGGTAAACCTTATTTGCGGGTATAATATTTGAGTCGTAGATATGTCATTTATTTATACTGACTTTCGAACCTATTAAGTACACTTTGGATGTGACATCAAAAATGTCTTGCCGGATGATAAAATGATCTAAGTTAAAATGGTCAATTTGAAACAATTAATGTACCCAGAGTTCGATGATGATTATCTAGATACTGATACAGAGGATTGTTTTGTGTAAACTGTAATGAGCTAATGTAGGAAGATATTGTGAATCCATTTGTAACGTTAAAAGATAAAACGCGCCAAGCTATTCGAGATAAGGCGATTGAAAATGCTCAAGTTCGAATTTTATTATGTGAACGTGCGTTAGAAGATTTCTCTGAAGATGAACTTGAAATTATTGTGGCAGAAGAAGAGCGTAAAATTCATTCTGCGATAAAAGAGAAAGGGATTTTAGCTGTGCTAGCGGTGCTTGGTATAGGGGTTTTCGGCTAATATGAACAAACTCATTAATCTCGTTCTCACTGCAGCTTTGTGGCGCAACTATAAATTTATGATCCTCAGTGTGTTGACGTTAATCGTCAGTGTATTTGTGATTGGCTTAATTCATGATGATTATGTGCAGTGGGCTCAATACCAGTTATCCCAAGACAACGGGTCGATCCCCTTATCAGTGGGATGGTCATTTATCATTAAATACATAGTTTATCTGTTGGCCATTTGTATGTGTTTCTATGCTAACAAATGGGTCAATAACAAAAAAGCACTTGAAAAAGCAGTAAAGGGTGATGATAACTCTGTGTTGAAAAAAATATTGGCATCAGCAAAAGCAAAAACTTCGAGTTCAATATCGCCTAGTTCAACAGAAGATAAGGAAAGTAAGGCTAATGTCAAAAATATTAAACCAGATGCGAGTTTAGATGCATTTGCCAATATCCGCACTAAGCAATCATTGAGAACTCAGGCGGATATACTCATTCAAAAAAAGAAGGCTAAATAAGCTCGATAGTGACCCCAGCATGCTTTGCTAAACGAGCGATTAATTTATCATTTAGTGCTGCTGCGGGTGTCCAAAAACCACCTGCCACTTCAGGGGCGTCTTTGGCTAAACATAATGCGGCTTGAGTCAGCATTTTAGCGGTTGACCCGTATCCTGGATCTCGATCACCACATACTTTAACGGATGCCTTGTCACCATTATCCAGTGTTGTATAAAAACGCATATCAAACATTCCATTGAGCTGTTCGTGTTTACTTGGCCCTTCACCTGGCTTTGGTAGTATATGTTTGGCGAGTAGATTACGAATAGGTTTGATGCTTGCACCGACCATAAAAGCACCCAGTCCAAGCGTCATCCCCCACGCTTGAAGTCCTTTTTTAGCTGACATCGCTTCATCATATAAAAAATGCTCCCCATAGCGGTTATCTAATAGTGCATTAGTACGATGAACGATTCGCTCATTAATGGCAGCCATAATAAATGGCATAATCCACATTTGGGTATCTTCTTCAAACTGCGCTTTTTTATGGTTAGTTTGATATTGCTTAAATGGGTGGCCTTCAGGACAAAGTACATATGGATTGACTAATAATTTGCGTAAGGCTGGATTCTTACCCGCTTCTTCTACCACATTGAGCATACTAGCAATAGTCCCGCCTGACGCGCCCCCTTTGATACGACGAACACGCATTTTAATATGAAAAGCTGGTTTATCTGTGGTTGCTAATGCATGTTGCTGTAACGCATACACACCTAAGTCTGATGGAATCGAGTCAAAACCAGCACTATTAATAATTCTCGCACCGGATGCTTTAGCCGTGTCTTCATATTTATCTAGCATAGCCTTAATCCATTGTGGTTCACCGGTTAAGTCACAATAATCAGTCCCTGTTTGAGCACATACTTTCACTAACGTTTCACCATATAATGCGTAAGGACCTACCGTTGATATGACGACGTTGGTCTGGTTGCACATTGCTGTTAGAGCTGCTTCATCATCGGCATCTGCAATGATATGCGGTATATGCTCTAGATTATTTGTCTGTTTGGCATCGAGTAATTTTTGTTCATTACGTCCAGCCATTGCCCATGAAATCGTTTCATCTTGATAACTAGCCAGATACTCCAACATGATTTGACCGACAAATGAAGTTGCCCCATAGACAATAATATCGAATTGTTTTGTTGTTTCTGTCATATGTCTGTCCTTAAATAGATAAAATTAATTGGTTTTCTTTCCCTAATTGTACAATACTCACAAGCAGATAAAACGCATTAGCGCTTGGTGGGTCATCATTATTTTGAATATATATATATTGGGGTTTGACTAATGAAACAAAGTAGAACTGACTTTGCACTATGGGTGAACAAAACGAAAATCACCGATATCACCCAGCATGAGTTAATTCATACTGAGTTAACGAAAGGTCAGATCCGCATTAATATCCAGCGTTTTGGTTTATCAGCCAATAATGTGACCTATGCAGTGACGGGTGAAAGTTTTGGGTATTGGGGATTTTTTCCCGCAGTCGATGCCCAAGGGCACCATACTGAATATGGTATTGTTCCGCTATGGGGTTTTGCCGAAGTGATAGAGTCTGCTCATCCTGATATTCCGATAGGCAAACGCTTTTTTGGTTATTTACCCATGGCATCGCATTGGGTCTTCCAAGCCGATAAAGTCTCCGCACATGGGTTTACTGATATACATGCACAGCGTGCCAGTAATTCACCGGTGTATGATAATTATGTATTTTGTGATGCAGATCCACAATACAACGCGAGCCGAGAAATATGGCAAGCTAATTTTCGCCCCTTATTTTTGACTTCATTTGCGCTGAAGCAATTCGTTGCTAGCGAAACTGCCGATACAGCAACGACCATTGTCATCACCAGCGCTTCAAGTAAAACGGCCATTGGGGCAGCGCTTTTGTTGAACACTTTGACCCATATTCATGTGGTGGGATTAACGTCGTTAGAGAATGTGAATTTTGTAGAAGCTCTGGAATGCTACGACGAAGTACTTACCTATGATGAAGTGGCTGATATCCGCTATACCACACCTGTATGGGTGTTGGATTTCGCTGGAAACAAGGGGTTATTGCAACAGTTACAAGAGCTCTTGGACCATCTACATCATACGAGCTTATTTATTGGTGTAACGGATATTGAAGCTCAGCAAAATAAGCCATTTGGCAAACTCAAAGGTGAGGTTTTTTTTGCACCACAACACATCAAAATGCTGATAAAAACGTGGGGGCATGAACGATTTATGGCTGAATATGCACAAGCTTGGCAGCTAGTTGCCAAAGGTATTGAACCGCATTTTAATGTGACTAAGTTTAGTGGAGCTGCTGGATTAATTGAACAATATCAGCGTTTGTTACAACGTAATGTATCGCCTAATGAGCTATTGTTTGGAGAGTTTTAAATTACTCCTTCCACCACTGGGTGCGAGAAAGTGGGAGTCCAGCATTTTTCAATGCATCTTTGAGTAACATTCTATCCTCTTGGTTCAGGAACTCACCAATACTAAGGCGGTAGTTTTCTAAGCACACGATAATATCAGGTAAGTGCCAGTCTCGTTCGGTTTCAGTCACTTCAAAGCTGAGTAAGTCACGATTATAAGTACGAGCAACTTCACGGCGTTGGATACCCGATTCGATTAAAACGAAGTTTTCGCTAATGGTGATGATCTGTTGTGCGAACCCTTGTTTGCAGACTCGGTACATAAAATACGCAAATAATCCGACTTCTAATCCAGCAAATGGTAAAATAACCCAAGCACCCGATAGCGTCCAACCAACAGCAATTACCATCACTAAAACCACCATGATAATGATTATGGTTTTGGTTTCTTTCCAACTCGCAGATTGATTTGGCGAGAGAGTGATAATGGTGGCTGGCGGTGTTTGTTTAATTTTAACCATATTTTTATTTATGAATTGAACTAACTTAGGGATAATACCCGTTATACACTAAAAAAAGAATAACAACTCATGCGCGTCTCAAAACGCTTAGTTATATTATTTATACTTCTAATAACGTTACTTGGTTTGCTTTTGTGGCAAAACTCTCCTGCCTTAATACTTCAAGAATATGGGGCATTTGTATTGTTAGGTCTAGCAGGAGCGATCTTTGCTAACTCTACGGGTGCCGGTGGAGGCGTTATTTTTGTGCCGATTTTTAATCAGCTGCAACTTTCATCTGATCAAATCGTCGCCACAAGCTTTGCTATTCAATGTTTTGGTATGGTCGCCGGCTCGATTGCTTGGCGTGATCAATACCTCAAAGCGATACAAGCACAAGATACATCCACTTCAATTTGGTCAGTGTTACCCCAACTATTAATGGTGACAGTACCTTTCTCGATTATAGGTATTTGGACGGTCCAATATACCCCACTTATCACTTGGGTTAGTGAAGCAGAAAATACCTTACATTGGATTTTTGGGCTATTTTCTATTGTGTTAGCACTTGCCATTTTGGGTTCATTAAAGCATTTAAAAGCTGAAGAACAAGTACAGTTAGTTAGCTCTAAGGATAAACTGAATTTAGCAATAGTGGCATTTTTGGGTGGTATGGTCACAGCGTGGTTATCGGTTGGGGTGGGTGAGTTAGTTGCCGTTTACCTGATCTTACGTCGTTTTAGTGTGACTATGAGTATTGCCGTTGCGGTAATGCTCAGTGCTATGTCGGTATGGGGTGGGATATTCTATTATATATTCGTCAATCCTATGGTGCTCATACCGATTGCATGTTTTGCTGGTGTAGGGGCTATTATCGGCGGTAGTGTCGCCAAATACCTTGTTTTGTGGCTCAACCCCTATCAGGTTAAAGTATTTTTTGCAGTGTGGGTGATGTTTATGGGCGTAGTAAATTTACCAATATGAGACTTAACTCAAAACACTCTTCAATCACTCTCAAGTGGTTCTAACGGCCAACCACCTAGTGATTGATAGCGATTCATCATAAAACAAAACAACTCGGCAGTACGTTGGGCATCATACAATGCACCATGAGCTTGCTTTTGGTCAAAGGCGATGTTGGCGGCTTCGCAGGCTTTGACTAAGACGGTTTGTCCTAACGTTAATGCTGCTAGCGAGGTAGTATCAAACGAAACAAACGGATGGAATGGACTGCGTTTTACATTAGTTCTAGCTAACGCGGCATTCACAAAACTCATATCAAAACTGGCATTATGCGCAACAATCACTGAGCGTTGGCAATTAGCCGCTTTTTGAAGTTTACTAATGGCTTTAGATAACCCTTTCATAGCTTCTGTTTCATCTACTGCTCCACGCAAAGCACAGTCTACTTTTATGCCATTAAACTCTATCGCTGCAGGTTCAATGTTAGCCCCTTCAAATGGGTTAATATGGTAGTGGATTTCCTGATCAGGATGGAGCATGCCAGCTTCGTCCATGCGGACTGTTACAGCAGCTATTTCAAGTAATGCATCCGTCTGAGCGTTAAACCCAGCAGTTTCTACATCGATGATAACAGGAAAATAATGACGAAAGCGGTCGCGTAATTCAGGTGTCGACAACATTCAATCCTTTTGGCAATAATAATGTTGATATTATCGCAATTAATTGTATTAACTACCAGTCTTTGCATTGAATATACAAGGCGGGAATGACAGTGAATAAGTATTGTTTAAAATTTTTATAAATATTTGTGATTATTTCAGTTGTACTGCGAATCATTAGGTAAAAGATGATGTAATTAAGACTTAACGCTAGAATACTGCTAGTGAAAACGAAAATAACCACACTGATAGTGAAATATTGAGTAATAGCTAATGGCCACAACAAAAAAGAAACTCTTTACTCAAATGATGCAGCAGAACAAAGGCATTATTTATAAAATTGTGAACTCATATTGTCAACATCAAGATGATAGACAAGATCTTGCTCAAGAAATACTCACAACGATGTGGCTTGCTTTTGATAACTATAATAATGAATATAAATTCTCTACTTGGATGTACAGAATCTCACTCAACGTGGCTATTTCTTATTACCGTAAAGACAATCAGCGACAAGATCGAGTGACTGCAAAAGATATATCTATGGTGCACATTGCAGACTTATCTCAAGACAGAGAAATGAGTGAAGATATAGGTCAATTGTATCAATTTATTGGACAACTTGATCAGTTAAACAAAGCCATTATGTTGCTCTATTTAGAAAATGAACCCCATGATGTCATAGCGATAAATTTAGGTATTACTAAAACCAATGTAGCAACACGCATTGGACGAATTAAACAAACATTAAGACATCAATTTAATGCACAGAGAGCTTGATATGAATTTAGATGATTTTAGAGACACTTGGCAACAACACCATAGTGAAACGTCAGCGACAATAACAATCAACGACACATTATTGACTGAAATGAAAGTGAACGCTCGAGTGAAAGAGATTAGTCATATGAAGTGGGCACGTATGATTGAAAGTATCGCGTTTTTCTTCATCATTGTTGTCCTGTGTCAGTACATTATGAAGGATTTTAGTCTTTCTGCACCTACTGTATCGGCATGTATTCTTAGTCTGTTTGCCTTGATTGGGCTGGCGGGAAATATTGGGCAAATCGTTTTAATTGCAAAAATAGATTTTTCAAAGCCTGTGAGTGAATTACAGAGAGATATCTATAGGATCTGTTCACATAAATTACATGTCACAAAGTTATTATTTATGTCAGTGCCTTTTTATATGGCTTATGTCGTTATCGGATTTGATATATTGTTAGGCGTTGATTTGTTTCAACAATTAGAACAGTCCATGGTGTGGTTTTATAGTCTATCATCAGTATTACTGCTAACCATAACCTCAGCTTTATCAGTTAAATTGCATTACCGCAATATATCAACACCATGGGTTAAACATACTATTCGATTTATTGTTGGTGAGCGCTTAGTCAAGATAGCACAATTTATTAATAGTATTGAGACGACGGATAAATAAGCGTTATTAAATAATGAAACGTTATTCGGTCTTGTCTTTAAACTCACATAAATCTTCTATTATGCATGAGCCACAACGTGGTTTACGAGCGATACAGGTATAGCGCCCATGAAGGATTAACCAATGATGCACGTCCACTTTAAATTCAGCAGGGATCACTTTTAAGAGTTTTTGCTCAACATGATCAACGGTTTTACCCATCGCAAGTTTAGTGCGATTGGACACGCGGTAGATATGCGTATCGACAGCAATTGTTGGCCAGCCAAAAGACAATAAAGCTAGATGTTGAAGTGTTCCTCATGTTGGTCTAATTGAGGCGGCATGGAACTTTATGAATTTAAATAATGTTACAAATAGTTCCTTGCATGATATGTAATGCTTACCTATTCTCAGCAATAGCTTTCGCAAGTGCTTGCGGATATTTTATGGTTTGAATAAGAGAATAAGATTCATGACTAAAGAATCACATTTTAGTAATCAAATAAGATCGAATTATGCTTTCATGGCAAAGTCTGTTTTTGATTTACATTGTCTTATACAAAGTCAGTCGGAAGAGATTTATACCGAAAAAGAAATGGGTTTTCCTGTTTTTGCTTCATCTACATTATTGTTTTTATCTAACGTAGAGAGCGCATCTATTATGCAAATTTCTCAAGGACTGAATTTGTCGCATCAGTTGGCTTCTCAGCGGTTAAAAATAATGCTCAAGTTAAAATTAGTTGAAGGCATAAAAGATGATAATGACAAGCGGAGAACCTTGTATCACTTAACGCCTAAAGGTAAAGAAAAATCTGAGATACTAAATTTGTATTGTTTGGATGCCGCGCAAGCATTTAAAGATTTGTCTGACGAAATAGGTGTAGATATTCAAAGTGTTCTGAATTCAGCCATAACAGCACTTCAAAACAAACCTTTTGGTAAGCGTTTTCCTGAACACTTACAAACCTATAACCAACGAGTTGCTTTAAAAAAAGATGAGAAAGCCTAATATGAACCCTATTAAAGACACTTATATCACACTCGCAACATTTTTGGCCTTCGTTATTGCTTTTTACTTCCTAGGGTTTTGGCTGATATTTAGAATGGGACAAGCAACGCCCCTTATGTTGTCAGTAGGCGTTGCTACGATTTTAACTTGTTTAGTTAGAAAGAAGAGCTTATCTGAACTAGGTTGGAAATGGGGAAGTTGGAAAGTGCAATGGAAAAGCTATCTGATACCCTTTGCTATTGCGTCAGTGGCTTATTTACTTATTTGGTCTTTAGGGGGCGGTGACTTATACAACAGTGAATTCTTAGCGGACAAGAAGCAAAGCTATAACTTAAGCGAATGGAATGATTTAAGTATATTTCTTTTTCATTTGTTTTTAGTCGCATGTATCAGCTTCATAATGTCAATTCCGTCTATTTTAGGAGAAGAAATTGGATGGAGAGGGCTATTAGTTCCTGAGCTTTCTAAAATCACATCATTTACTGGGGTCGTGTTAGTGAGTGGCATACTCTGGTCTGCATTTCATTGGCCGTTGATCTTTTTAGGATTGTATGGGAATAGCGATACATCGATTTACTATCAACTATTTTTCTTTACGTTATTCATTACTTCGACCGGAACTATCATGGCTTATATCCGGTTAAAAACAGACAGTGTCTGGACAGCCGTTATGTACCATGGGGCTTCTAATATATTTATTCAAAAAGTATTTACGCCTATTACCATTACAAACGAAAACTCAAGTTATTACATTGATGAATTTGGAGCGGTATTAGCGTTGGTAGCCACAGTTGTCGCGTTTGCCTATTGGAGGAAAGGTGTAAAGGAGTTTTCTTCATTAGCCCAAAAAACCTAAAACCCTGTTGAGGGATATAAGCAGCAAAAGCATCAATTAAATACACTCAAAATATTATTCGGTTTTTTCTTTAAACTCACACAAATCTTCAATAATACAAGAGCCACAACGGGGTTTACGGGCAATACAGGTGTAACGGCCGTGCAGAATTAGCCAATGGTGCACATCCACTTTAAATTCTGCCGGAACGACCTTTAACAGCTTTTGTTCTACTAAATCTACATTTTTACCCATAGCCAGTTTGGTACGGTTAGATACGCGGAATATGTGGGTGTCCACAGCTATAGTAGGCCAGCCAAAGAATAGTTAAAGTAGATCGCTTTACTTTAAAAACCTTAGGTTTATTCGTCGTACTCAATTGGAGGCGTATTCTTAGAGTTGGCTAAAGAACAAGTTTATCTATTCGCTGACGCTCATTTTTGTTCACTAGATTCTTTTATAAATAGCTTTTCAATAGCGACATGATGTAATTTGAACATGTCTTTCTGTCAGGTGTTGTTGACACGCTGCTTTGGGAGGTGTAAGGTTTGCGTTACTTTGTGTCGCATATATGTGACACCATTAAAGTAATTTAAGAGAACAAGCTAACTTCAGGAGAGCTAATTATGAGTAGTGTACTAGAAAAAAAGGAAAAGGCGTTTATAGTCAAATTTATGTTGCATATTGCGATATTTTTAGCAGTTTTAGCGCTGTCAGTCTTAATGAATGAAACCAATGATTTGTCAGTATATGCCACCGGTTTCCTTGCAATGTCCCCTGTCATTCCCGTCATATTTTTATTACGGTTAGTGGTTATTCAATATAGATCAATGGATGAATATATCCAGAGGGTAATGGGTGAAAGTTTACTTTGGGCTGTAGGTGTGGTTGGTTGCGCAGCAATGGCTTATGGTTTGCTCTCAGAAATGGTGGAGGTGCCAACTATTAGCCCTGCCTTCATGTTGCCTGCAATTGCAGTCATCTTTGGTTTAACGCAGTATATTAAGTTAGCGAGCGATGCCAATGAAGAATAGGTTACGGGTACTTCGTGCAGAACATAGGTGGTCTCAAGCAGAGCTAGCTGAAAAATTAGGCGTGTCCCGTCAAGCGGTGAACGCTATAGAAACAGGAAAACATGACCCTTCTTTAACGCTAGCTTTCGCCCTTGCAGAGGCTTTTGGGTTAAGGATTGAAGAAATATTTTGCCCTAAAGAACACAATGACTAAACAATATGTCTTTGCTTTGTGTTGTGGCCTAATACCCATTGTTAGGCCACTGCAGCTAAACATGTAATTGAGTTGCTTATTGCCCTGAACTAGCTACTCGGTTTTCTCTTTAAACTCACATAAATCTTCGATAATGCATGAACCACATCGTGGCTTGCGGTCAATGCAGGTAAAGCGCCAATGCAAAATATGTTAGATTTGACGCGGCTATGAAACGGTTTGTAGTATAAAAAGAACGTAAATCAATATTAATCAAAGGAATATAAATGAGTAAACTCTTGGATGACAAGCAGCTCTGGCTTCAGCGCTTAAAACAAACACTGTCGCTTCTAACTACTTTTTATATAAGTTACCTATTCTTACATTTTGTCATTTTAGAACTTACTCCAATTGAAAACACGCTGGTTATCGTCGCAATCATCTGGGCTGGTCACATTTTTCTCAATTCAGTAACTATTGCGATAATGAAAAAGCAAACCTGTGGCGACCTTATTTTTCGTCTAGAGTACAACTTGCTTAAGGAAACTCACTCTTCGAAAATTGCTTTACAGTTATTCGTTCGCTCACTTTTTACCTCCAATGTACTTTACCTACTTATTTGTTTGAATATACAACTGAAATTTTCAATGGGTATACTCCTTGGTAGCTTATGTTTAGGTGTTTTCTTATTAACCTTTACATTTAAACGTCAAGAGTTTCAACCTCTCAATCTATTTGATTGGGCTTCCGGTACAAAAGCAATCTAGCTGCAAAAGGAAGTATCATTGGAAAAGTAGTGGCTCGTAACGGTATTTGTATGATGCTTTTATTGGGTGGAGGTTAGCGTTACCGGCTTAACTGTGTTTTGAATTGTGAAGTGAATGTTCGTTTAAGATCAAAGCATTTGCTTACTCAGTCTTATCTTTAAACTCACACAAGTCTTCAATAATACAAGCACCACAGCGAGGCTTACGTGCAACGCAGGTATAACGACCATGTAAAATAAGCCAGTGGTGTACATCTACCTTAAATTCAGCAGGAACAACTTTTAAAAGTTTTTGTTCAACTTCTACCACGTTCTTACCCATAGCAAATTTAGTGCGGTTTGATACGCGGTCGATATGGGTGTCTACGGCTATGGTCGGCCAGCCAAACGCGGTATTGAGTACCACATTCGCGGTTTTGCGACCTACACCGGGTAAAGCTTCGAGTGCTTCACGATTTTCAGGGACTTCACCGCCATGTAGCTCGACCAGCATATGGCACGTTT
>Ga0209771_1000284_pt1 | contig 33823 bp, 50 predicted proteins | sample SaaInl59LU_5_DNA_FD_184639 | JGI IMG/M metagenome (GOLD analysis project Ga0209771, IMG submission 184639) | Marine microbial communities from expanding oxygen minimum zones in the Saanich Inlet - ESP_59LU_5_DNA (SPAdes) (version 2) | ecosystem: Environmental > Aquatic > Marine > Intertidal zone... | reverse complement strand
CACGGCGTGTCCAACAAATGGGTGTGTTGCTCGGTGAGAACAACGAAACATTACCCTTGTACGGCAAGGAAGTGAGAGGAAGACGGGATAGATATCATTATTACACGGTAACACCCGGGGATCAAATGTACTCTCTTCCAGTGAGTTTGGGTGAAAGAGACTGCATGGATGACATGGGTTGTCAAGAGATTTACGGTAACGAGACCGTAAACATATTGGGACAAACTGGTGATTATGCCGCGAAATTGTATAGAACGGATAACTTTTTCTAATCAGTCTTTTCTTCTGATTTTGGTATCATGCTTAGGGCCCTGTGATATGTGTCATATGTAACGAGGCAACTCAGTACAATACACGCCGCGAGTGATCCGTAGCCGACTGGTTTCATTGGCACCGGAACCCACCATCCTATGAATTTTTTGCGCATCATGTTAGATATCATGATACAGCAACAAAGTATCGATAATGCAGACATGGAGTAATGTTTGTTTTTATCAAACGGAACAGTCAAACTAAATGCATCTTGTCCAGGGAATATATTTATGCCTAAGAGGTTCAATATAGGAAGAATCAATGCTGGTATCATCTGTTATTTACGTATATTTTATATTTAACCCGAAGCGCCTTTTCATTAATAAAATTGAATCACGCATGTTTGCTTCACTCCATAGGAGCCACCTGGACCAAAATCCCGCAGTCTTCAAACCCGAGATTCCCCAATCCTCGAGTTTGCTTTTACTCACTTTAGACATTCTCTGGTGTACCTTTTGTGGGTCACTAAATTTTCGTGTATCTCCGCCGCCGTGTCGTAATACATAGAGACGCATACGCATGGGATCTTTGTGTATGGTATAATCCGTGTACCCCTTGCCACCAAAGTCTACATGATCTCCGTCAGGAAAAGTGACCCGGTACTTCTTATCACGGATCGGACTTTTCTTGAGTGTGACCCTCATTATTATTAACACCCAATTTTTTTTTGAATTTCATTTTTATGTAGGGATATACAGGATTTTAAATCAAAAGACGAGAATAATTGCGAAGCAACACCATGTTTTTTCATTTTTAAAAACACAAAAAACTTTTTTTATTTTTTTCTTTTCTTTTCAAAGAAGAAAGTGTAGAAAAAAATAATTTTTTTTATTTTTAATTTTGAGATGACGAGATTTTTAAGGTTTTGTTTGATAAAGACATAGTCTCTACATAAAGGGTAAAATGGTTTATGTAGGGATATACAGGATTTCAAACCAAAAGACGAGAATAATTGCGAAGCAACACCATGTTTTTTCATTTTTAAAAACACAAAAAACTTTTTTTATTTTTTTCTTTTCTTTTCAAAGAAGAAAGCGTAGAAAAAAATATTTTTTTTTATTTTTAATTTTCCAGAAATGACGAGATTTTTCAGTGTTGGTAAGAAATAGGCTTATTCATTATTCAACAATCCACTAAACAAATTAAGAATATCTGCAAAATAGTCAAATGATGCACCCACAAAGTTACCTTCGTAGTTTCTCCTCAGTATGTTATTGGTATCATACACGACGAAGAGTGCGAAGAGTGGTACGACGAGCTCCGAATATTTTTTTCCGGAGAAGAGTCTTAACAAAATCAAACCCATGAGTGCGATGAACAGAATCGAGCCGAGCGACTGGAGGTCATAGCCTAACATGTGTGTTGCCACACCGAGCGTAAACATGGCGATGAAAATGGTGACCGCATCGAGTAGAGCTTCTTTCGCGTTGGTCTTACCTTGTGTACCCAGGAACATACCGGCAACGGCAGACATGGCGGTGAAGAGTGTGAACCGAGTGATGATATTTTTACTGAATGCAAACATGAGAAGCGCGATAAACCACGCTATCATGTACGTGAGTGCATTTTTCGCGAATGCCTCGCTCATTTGGGGATCTTCTATGGTAGCCTTCGCAAAGCCGTATGTCACGAGTGACTGGAATATCAAGTTTGCGAAAACCTTGGATAGGAACATTCTATTAATATACACTTTTAATTTATTTTTTCAATAGTGCGTAGTGGTGGTACAAGTGAATTCCATTGATGTAAAGTCCAATGGCAAGTGGTATGAGAAGACCTGGTCGCTTCTTATAGACGGCTGGGAGTGCCATGATGACAGCAAGAAGTACCATAGTGAAATATATCACGGGTGGTGCGATCAAACCAGTCTGTGTTCGAGTGAGACCCATGAAGAATCGTTTGTCGAGTGTATCGACCTCGTCAGTTGGTTCTGGTGCGTAGTATTCCTTTCCTTTATAACCTGGCATTTATTATACATGGAGAAAATAATGAAATGTGTTCTATTCCCTGTCGTGTTAGTAGCCTTTGACTATTTTAAGAATCCGATAGATCGCCTGTATTTTCGCAAACCACTCAGACCACTCGTTGGTATGCGCAACACTCTGATGGACGTGTTATTTCACCGACCATTTTATTATTCTAATGATTTTGGTGGATTATACATACTTAAACTCTATCACAAAGAACTAAGAGACGCATTCCTGCATAAAATGGATACACTTGAGAAACACTATTTCCACGACGATGATGCATGGTTTGAAAAAACAGAAAAATACTACTACTACAAACTTTCTGATATCCCTGATATAAAGAAGCGCATAGACATGATTCCATGTGTCGCTGGTGGAATGATAGCAGTGATGGACGGGTCAATCACCATACCACCCCACCGCGCCGAGCACAATTTATACCTGCGATACCACTTAACACTCGAGGGTACGAGTACACTTGACACTGAATATATGACGCACGAGCACAAGGTGGGAGAAGATTTTGTTTTCGATCATTCGAGGTATCATAAGGTTGAGAAGACTACGGATGATAGAAGAATTGTACTCATTTTAGACATTAAAAGGTTCTAAGCTAACAAGTGTGTTCTACACACGGCTTCGTATGCATCTGAACCACCGATCACTTCAATTTCTCGTGTATCTACGATACGTTTAGTAAATGGCCCGGGTGTTCCATCTTTACAATGCATACATAACGCAGATAATTTTGTAACGCTATCAGCCATGGGTATGCAGTCTAATATCTCCCCAAATTTATCTTGTTTGTAATCTGCATCCAAACCAGCGACGATGACCGTCTTTTTAAGAAAGAGGCACATCCTCACGAAATCTGTGAGACACATAAAAAACTGCGCCTCGTCTATGGCTACGACTTCGGATTCACAGAATCCTTTGTCTAAGAGGGTATCCGCGAGTTGATTTACTTTTATACAATTAAAATTTACGTCATCGTGTGTATGAATCACATCATCATTTGACCTCGTATCTTTTGTAGAGTTTATGACTGATATCTTTTTACCCATAACCTTGTATCTCTTAAGACGCCGGATAAGCTCCGACGTCTTACCAGAAAACATGTTGCCCGTGATTATCTCGAGACTCATCTTAACGATTATAAGACCTTTTTGTTTAACTAAGTCAAAACAAAATAATTAATATTTTTAAGATGTTTCACAAGGCTTCATATAAAGGTATACAGGGTCATTACTGTATTGATACTGGCCGACTTCGTTTTGGTGACAAAGTATTTGAAAATATCAACGACGTAATTATTTTTTTCGGAAAATAAGGTATGACTAAGATCATCACGGCCAATTTCTTGATGTGGAAGGGTATGGAATTACACAGTGATTCCAGGACGAAGCGCCCAGTTAAATATGCATTAAAAAAGCAAATAAAAGAGGAATATAACTGTCCCATGTGTAGAGATAAATGCAAAATTTATAATCCAATACTGGACACATACATGAAATGTCGTAGATGTGACGGGTGTACAATAAAGTTGGATTCGAAAGATTACGATTGGTTAGATTAAAATTATGTGTAATAATTAAGATGGCCCTCACGGATCAGGAAATATCTAAGAAAGTTCGCGAACTGCGTAAAATGAAGGGTCCCGTATATGCACCCCTTAAATATTTCAGAGGGCTCAAGACGCTCAAAGACGTAGAAACTAGATACATGAAAATGAAAAAGAAAACGTACACTAAATTTTCAACAGATAAGAACGTGAAAACTCGAACGTCCTCGTACACGAAACGATTCCGTGAAAAGTACCCGAACGCAAAATCCCTTCCCGAAATAGCGAAAGCGACGAAGATACCATTGAAGACACTGAGAACCGTGTACGATCGAGGACTCGCCGCGTGGAGAACCGGACACCGACCGGGCGCTTCTCCACAGGCGTGGGCGTATGCGAGAGTGCATAGTTTTGTGATGAAAGGGAAGACATATTACACGGCGGATAAGGATCTTGTTTGAATACCTAAGTCACGTTTACCTCCATGAATAATCAATTGACTCAATCAAACATGAACTCTCAATCTATTGCTACCTACATCGCCAACCTTGAAAATGAGAACGCCGAACTCAAAGAGCGTCTCCGCAAATGCGAAGAAGAGAAATCCATCCTGGAATACGAAACAATGCTTCACTACGCTGAAGTGAGTGACAACGAGTCCGTCGCATCCGACTCTGAATATGAAACGGAAACTGAATCGGAATCGGAATCGGAATCGGATGATTACTTTGTCTGCTACAACTTACCCCTCACGGACGCTTTTGATGACCTCGCTCAAGAGGAAGAAAATGAATACAAGAAATCGGTGTATGAACGAGCGGCCAATATCATCTATCATCTCGATTTCAAATTAAGCAATGGTAAGCAAATCGCTCACCTACCGGGTATCGGGAAAGGTGTCATCCGAAAAATAAATGAATTTCTTGAAACCGGTGAAATTAAGAGATTCAAGACATTCACTACAAATGAGAATATCGCGGAACAATTGGATTTACTCGCGCGCGTGGAGAAAGATACTCACAAAAGCGAGGCTTACAAGAAGGGTGCAGAGGCTATTCGAAAACTCAACTTTGAAGTCACGAATGGAACTGAGATTTCACAAGGACCCCGCAAGGTACCGGGTATCGGCAGGGGCATTGCGAACAAGATCGATGAATATATCGTGACCGGTAAAATTAAGAAGTTTTCGCATGACGAGAACTTGGGTCGCCTCAATATCGGTCCGCGACGCGTCGTTAAATAATAATCATTTTAATTTAATCTTCCTTATCATCTAACACCAACATCCTCCGAACTTCATCGTACACGACACTCAATAGCGCCACCTTATATGCAAGAAATCCGACGAAGGTTGCCCCATAATCAAAATCAAATGCAAAAGGTGCACTATTCCACACAGTTTCAAATATAGCAGTTCCTATTGGAGCTAATAACTGTTTTTGAAAATGTGAATTTTCTATGTTATCCACGTGTCTTTCGAGTAGCGCGATGTATGCGAAAGAGGTCGCTACACCGATTGTAGAAGACACACCTTGTTCTGCTCCATGTGTGATGAAATACATGGACGTCAGTGCGCTACCATATCCGAGCGTTGCGCGGTTAATACGTTTTTTGAGTTTATCGTAATCCGTTTTAGGTTCAGCAGTGGCTCGTACGACTGCGTTATGGATGGACCACATTTATGAATTAAGCCGTATATTCCTTAATTAAGATAAAGATTACACGCTCTTATAAGTAAATGTCTGAACTCCGTGTGAAAAAACTTGTTCAAGATGCTATTATTCCAACTCGTGGTTCTAGCGGTGCTGTTGGATATGATTTATACAGTGTCGATGAAGTTGTATTGCCTCCTTCGCAACGAACTCTTGTCGGCACGGGGGTCGCAGTTGTTTTGCCAATGAACGTATATGGACGAGTTGCACCGAGATCTGGTCTCACCGTGAAGCATGGCATTCACGTGGGTGCGGGTGTTATTGACCCGGATTATACCGGCGAAATTAAGGTCGCTCTTTTTAATCTCGGGGACGTTCCGTTTGAGATTAAGAAGGGTGATAGAATTGCTCAACTTGTCTTAGAGAGGTGTGAAACCCCGGATGTACGCGAGATTGATACACTCGACGAAACTGGACGTGGCACTGGTGGATTTGGGTCAACGGGTGCTTAATACATTTTTTGATCATCACAAAACCACAACATTTCTTCCGTGGGCATGAATAGAATACCTTTACGCATCGTCATCCATAACTTAGCCTGTTCAACCGATGGGTAACTCCATAATACCCATCTTTCCCAGTACCCCGCACGAGAGGGATCGTCCCAGTTTTCTTCAGTACTGGTGTCTGCATATAACATGCCACGGTGTATCTCGTATAGGTCTGTTTCCACTCGAACTTCCCTGGGTATCTCGGCACCTTTACGAAGTAGGTGTGCACGCATGAGCCTTGGGTTCCCATGATCTGTGTAATCTGGTGAATCCATGGAACCTATATCGATTGTTTTTTTGTTTGGTAGAGTGACCCTATATTTATGCGTGAGTGTGGGACTCGGCTTTAACACTACGTGCATATAATTTAGCGAATTTTAGTTTATTGCTTTTTTAACACAACAAATTTAATATCACCCTTTTTAACATTGCCCCGTGTCATCGGATTTTTAAATAGAACCATGTTTCCGTTTGCGTTTATAGCACTTGTCATGGACATGCGAGCCATCTTTCTAAACGATGTTGGCGAAAGATACAGTTTATTTATTTTTACCGCTTTGTCTCCGTAATTGAATTCATTTGCCGTGATTGGATCTATTGGAAGATTCTTCACATTCATATTTTCCCATGTAATTTTTCGTGTCCGATTATTTTCGTTTGCATTATTTTTTACCTTTTTTTTATTCTTCATATAATTTGACGTGTTTGGACGATTATTTGAGCTGTTGAAATCAATTCTTCGACCTATAAACCCCGCGTTAGCAAAAGACATCAGTTCTCTTCGCATACGCCTGAGGTTATTCAAACTTTGACGCGTGATAATATCCGGGCTCACATTTTGTATGACGCGCACTGGACTGTTAGGTGTTCTAGGAGGTGTTTCTATGACAACTGAATTATTATTCATACCTACTCTAAACATATATTTTTATTGCCTAAGTCAATCAAGGTGAATGAGATATTAAGAAACATGCTTGATATTATTAGGTCGGTCGTCGGCACGGGAGGTCCATTGTTAGTCGAACACAAGGGGCGCATCATATGTGAACAATGTATGATAATCACACAAGACCACGTCAACCGGATGATTGATAAAATTAAAGATGTTAAATTTACTAAAATTGAACAAACTTCAGATCGCTCGTTTTCAATTTCTTAACGACGAAACGCGTTTCTACCAAACGCATGTATGCATAGACCGCGAATAATTCGATAGTGTGTAATCTATTATATAACTGCCACACAAACATCTTCAATATATAGTTGTCGCGTTTATTCCAAGTTTGGTCCCTCGTAGTAGTCTTCGTTCTGGCCATAAATTATATAAAAACGTAGGTTCTAAGTTATGTATGAAGTCATACACATCATTCGATGGCATCACCATTAAGGTGGGTGAGAACGCGAAAGATAATGATGTATTGACACAATCGAGTTTTCCAAATGAATGGTGGCTACATACAGACGGTGGTGCTGGTTCTCACGTCGTCGTATGTTGTGAAGAAGATGTACTTCCTAAGGAAACGAAGAGGGATGCAGCTATACTCGCCGCACACTATAGTAAATCCGTAAGAGAAAGAGTTGTTCGTGTCAATATCGTACGCGTGAATCAGGTCATAAAATGTGATAGACTAAAAAACCATGGGCAAGTGTATATCGATGGCCCGATTACACAACTTACTCTGTTTATGAATAAGGAAAAGGTGCGTATTGAAAGATTATTAAAAGTCAGGTGCGATACATAGTATATGAGTCACCAGGATTGGAAAGATGTACTCGCCAAACACAGGGATGTTTTGATTAATGACATAGAAAAAACCTTAATGGAATATGGTCAATGGGAGGACACCGCTGGAATACAAACCACACCAATTTTATTTGAAAACAAAGCTAAACATTGGCAAGATGTAAAGAATGCATTTATTGACTCGTGTGATAAAAAACCAGATTATGTTAGAGCTTGGGTGCATATTGAAAGACCAGGTGTAGATAATGGTTTATACCCCGGATGGCATTCACACGGTGATTGGAAAAATGAAGGAATATCTTTTAATTGCGGTGTAATGTATTTAGATAGATTTAAACATGGAACCATGTTCAAGAAAGACGACAAAGAAATCATTGGTGACCCGACTCCATTTATTTGGCATACGTTTTCGCCACATGATGTGCATTGCCCTCCTAAATGGGATCCAAATTCTAGTATCACACGTTATGTGATAGCTGCCGAAGCGATGAGTCACCACTTTAGAAGTTGTACCAGTTTCTGGCATTAATAATCTTTCGACTCTTATTATATACTTACACTTCAAATGAGACTTATCGTGTAGTTTTACAAATAAATAAATATTAAAACATGTTATATAGTATATGATTATTTACATAGACAGATATAAACCCAGTCACATAGGAGTCAGGCATTACGAAGAAAAGGGTTTGGGTATAATTGCATACGACTATATAAGACCGGGTGAAGTTATATATGAATTTCCTATTTGTAAAATACCAGAAGAAGACATTACTATAGTTTCTAGTGCTGGATACACAAATTTTATACCTCACAAACACTTGTGTGATTTTTCTATAAAGTATAACATTTTTCCGTATTGGGATTGTCTTCTTAATCACGATGATAAGCCAAATGCATTTCACGATTATAAATTTGAAAGTAAAAACGGCAGAATTTTTAGTAAATTATATGCCATGAAATATATAAAGGCGGGCGAAGAAATACTTGTAAATTATATGGATTTTGTTGATCCTTTGTATGTACTATTTGATGGTTTATATATTCCAAGTGCTTATTTCGCAAAATATATACCAAATGAACTTCCATCTTAATTAGAATTTAAACGTGGTATTCCCGATAGGGAGATTATCGAAGCGCTTGTTTTATACTTGTTTCAGTTCAAACTTGAGTAATGTCCTGCTATGTAATACACATCTTCAAATCCCAAATCAATTAATTTCTCTGCCGCAATCCTTGCCCTCTGTCCGGTGTTGCAGTAGACGAGCAATCCTTTTTTTGGAAGTTCTGTCGTTGTTTTTTCGTTCATTTTGTTGACTGGCAAATGTAACGCTCTTGGGTAGTGACCAAGTCTGTACTCTGTAGATGTTCGTACATCTATGACTTTCTTTATCTTTCCACTTTTGATAAGTTTCTTCGCTTCCGAAGCGGAGACCAAGTTTTCTCCTGTGAATGTGTATGCGAGAGCGGCCGCACCGAGTGCTATGACGAGAGGTATCATTTATATATACTTGTATAAAGATTACACCCGAATGTTATTCATGAGTCTTCAAATTAAGAAGCTACACGAAGATGCGATCATTCCTACACGGACTTCACCTGGGTCCGTTGGCTATGATTTATATAGCATGGAAGAAGTAATCGTCCCGCCACTCGAACGTGCTTTTGTAAGTACTGGTGTCTGTGCACACTTGCCACCCGGTGTTTATGGTCGTATTGCACCTAGATCCGGTTTGACACTTAAGTATGGCATTCAAACTGGTGCGGGTGTCATCGACCCGGATTTTACGGGTGAGTTGAAAGTCATCCTACTTAATCACGGGAGTGAGCCGTTCGTCATTAAGAAGGGAAATAGAATTGCACAAATGATTCTGGAAAGGTGTGAAACACCTCTCATCGAAGAAGTACAAGAACTCGTGGAAACACAGAGAGGAAATCGTGGTTTCGGGTCTTCTGGAAATTAATTTAGTTGGAGAATGCAATACCTGCCATACCATCTTTCACTCTCAAAATATTGTAGTTTACAGCGTAAACTCTATACAATCCATCATTGGCACCGGAGCTTGGACTTTGAATGGTAAGTTTCGCATTATCTATGCGAGAGAAGTTCAAAGAGCCACTTGGCTGTGACCGGTTCATGGTCAAGCAGAATGGCCACGTGAAGAGTGGAACCGCATCAAGAGATGATGGCGCGAGTGCAGTGGTGTGCATTTCGTGAACAACATTATGGTGGAATGTGTTCGAACCATTTTCGAATAGGGCGAGGCCGTTAATGTAAAGCGACGCGGTATCGAAACTGTAATCACTCGCCCATCCAGTACCAGACACATTTGACGTTGTCAAGTGGAGCGCCTTGACTGGATGGTTGAAATAAGTCAAATCGATAGACGTGTCAGTCTTTGTCATTGGTTGATATTGCACTTGGGTCATGAGGATTTCGTGTTCTTGTGACGTGAAATGCTCACGTTCGGCGGTGTCCAAGTATGCATACATACCGTATATTTTTGGGCTTGCCCCCAAGTTACCGAGACCAGAACGGCACTTGATTCGCAATTCAACTTCGTGATATTGCAACGCCACCAATGGGAGCGACTTAGTCCAATCTTCGCTGAAGAAGAATGGTACCATGTAATAATCGGACGCGGTACCAGCGACACCCTTCGCGTTATCGGCGACTGTCTCCGATGTCACGGAGCAAGATGCCTTGGCTTGTGTATCGCGGTACACAACGTTGTGAACACCTTGTACATACAAGGAATCGAACTTGCAAACTTCTTGACCACCAACGTGAAGACTGAATTCAGTCACACTGGTATCACCCGAAGAAAAGAGGCCATCAGTGTTTACGCCAACGTTGGAAATATTTGGGTGTTCCACCCATATGTAGCTCAAAAGGTCACCCTTCGAGCGAATTGGTACGACAACTTCCGCACCACTCGTGAAAGTACCGATGTAATCCATGCGCTCTGGCTTGAGAGCAAAGTTCGTGTAGCGCTTGTAGTTTTGGCGCCAGAAACTGACTTGGGGTTCGCCAGTGATGTAGGCATCCTGAGCCCCGACTGATACAAGATCGACAAGTGCAGCTGACATAATTATTATTAAATGATATTAAAATTTTAGGTACATAACGAAGTATGGTTGTCTTCCAAGCACTCACCTGGGAGACCAGGGATACAGACGACGAACACTTGATCAGTATCTTTGGTAAAACAAGCGAGGGTAAGTCTGTATGTGTAACGACGGCATTTACACCTTACTTTTTTGTAAAGTTGCCTCGTAATATAACACAGCAAAAGGTGCAAATCATATACAACAAAATCGAAAAGACGTGTCCTGGTTGTCTCACGAGTTATAACACGATTCACCGCAAAGATGTTTGGGGATTTCAAAACAATGAGCAATTCCCATACCTTCAGTTATTTTTTAGAAATCTTGCTTCGAGACGTATGGTTGCTGGACGTCTCCGACGACCACTTCCAGATGAAAGTATTCGCATGAAAATGTACGAATCTAATTTGGACCCGGTACTTCGACTCATGCACCGAACTGGTATTCAGTCAACTGGATGGCTCGATACAGGTGATTTATGTACAGCTGCATATAACGCGCACGTTGACATAGACCTCGAATGTAAGAATTGGCGTGAGTTAAAACCAGTTGAAAATCCGAAAACTGCACCTTTTGTAGTTGCATCCGTGGATATTGAATGTAATAGTTCTACTGGTAAATTCCCCGATGCTGATATCCAAGGTGATGCATGTTTTCAAATCGCAATTTCACTCTGTAAATTTGGGAGTGACGAACCATACGATAAAACCTGTCTATGTTACAAAAAGACTGATCCGGAATTAGAAGGTTCTACTATTCTGTCGTACGATACTGAACGCGAAATGTTAATGGCATTCCGTGAATATTTACATGATAAGGACGTAGACATCATCACTGGGTGGAATATATTTGGGTTTGATTTGGAATATTTGATGAAACGTGCCATCGTTACGCGGTGTGACCTCAAATTTTTTCAATTGAGTAAACTTCGTGGGCATAATTGTGAACTTACCCTGAAGAAACTTTCTTCGAGTGCATTGGGTGATAACGACTTAAAACTCGTGAGTATGCCTGGTAGATTTATATTTGATTTGTTTCATGAGGTGAAGAAAGGTTACAAACTCGATTCATATAAACTCGACAACGTGTCTAAACTGTACCTCGGGGACAACAAAATTGATATGCCGGCGAAAGAAATGTTTGCACGCTACAAAGAATCCGATCCAGTAAAACTGCGTGAAGTTGCAGAGTATTGTATTAAGGATACATTGCTTCCTCATAGACTCTTGTCTAAATTATGTATTCTTGTGAATCTACTGGAAATGGCGAAAGCAACCTGGACTCCATTATGTTATCTCGTCGAACGGGGACAGCAAATCAAGGTGTTTAGTCAACTCACAAAGAAAGCACGGGAAATGGGATTCATGGTACCCACAATTCAATATGGTCAGATGGGTGACCAAGGATATGAAGGTGCGACTGTTCTTGAAGCTCAAAAGGGTGCATACTATACACCGATTACAGCTCTTGATTTCGAAGGCCTGTACCCCTCCATCATGATGGCACACAACTTGTGTTATTCGAGTCTTGTTATGGATCCTAAATACGAAAATGTACCTGGTGTGGAGTATGAGACATTTGAGATTCCTGTACCGAGTAAAGTTGAGGGGCAACCACCGACAAAGCGTCTATGCAAATTTGCACAAGGTGTTCCAACGTTGTTACCCAGCATTTTACTTGAATTGAAACAATTCAGGAAGCAAGCGAAGAAGGATATGGCGGTATCCACAGGTGCACTCAAAGCGATGTATAACGGTAAGCAACTAGCTTACAAAATCAGTATGAACTCCGTGTATGGATTCACTGGTGCGTCGAAGGGAATGCTCCCATGTGTAAACATCGCGTCTACTGTCACGACAAAAGGGCGAAGCATGATTGATGAAACAAAGGAGTACGTGGAAAAGAACTTTCCGGGTGCGAAAGTGCGATACGGTGACTCTGTTACACCCGATACACCTCTTCTTATTCGTCAAAATGGTCATGTAAAGACGTGTAGGATTGACTCTCTTGTTCATGCATATGAAACGAGGGATGACGGTAAAGAAGTGGCCGTGATTGATGCCGAGGTGTGGACTGAATGTGGGTTTACACCTATCAAACAAATCGTAAGACATAAAACTGTTAAGAATATTCATAGAGTTTTAACTCACACTGGCATTGTGGATGTTACAGAGGATCATAGTTTACTTTTAGAGAATAAGGAAATGATTAAACCGTGTGAAGTTTCAATCGGTACCAAGTTATTACATGGAAATTCTGTAGATGCATTCGATGGTAAAGATAACTCGGTTACAGTTGACGAAGCAAAGGTCATGGGTTTCTTTTTTGGTGATGGATCTTGTGGAACGTATCATACTTCAAGTGGGGTTAAACGAACGTGGGCGTTAAATAATTCGAACATGAGTTATTTACTCGAAATGCAAAAATTATGTCCATTTGATACTTCTATATACGATACAATTGACAGTAGTGGTGTATATAAGTTATCTGCAAATAATGATGTAAAATCCGTCGTTGAACGTTATAGAAAATTGTTTTATAACAGTCATAGTGAAAAGATAGTTCCTTCGTGTATATTGAATGGGACAATTGATGTGGTGGCGTCTTTCATAGAAGGATATTATATGGCTGATGGCGATAAGGATATACATGGGTACAATCGCATGGATTGTAAGGGTAAAGAAGGTTCGATGGGATTATACATTCTCGGGAGGCGTATGGGGTATAACGTGTCTATAAACTCGAGACAAGATAAGAAAAATATATTACGGCAGACATGGACAAAGGATAAACAACGAAAATCACCAACGGCTATTAAAAAAATCGAGATACATGGGGAAACCAATGACTATGTTTATGATCTCACCACTGAATCTCACCATTTCCATATTGGCCCGGGAGATATGATTGTGCATAATACCGATTCAGTAATGGTTGAATTTGATGTAGGTGACCGTAAAGGCATCGAAGCCGTCGAATATAGTTGGGAAATTGGTGAACGCGCCGCTGAAGAATGTAGTGCACTTTTTAAGAAACCCAATAATCTAGAATTGGAAAAGGTGTATTGGCCCTATTTCCTCTATTCTAAAAAACGATATGCCGCAAAGCTCTGGACACAAGGAAAAGATGGAAAGATGAACATGGATTATATAGATGTGAAGGGTCTTCAGCTCGTGAGACGCGACAATACTGCGCACGTACGGGAAGTTTGTAAAGAACTTCTTGATGTTGTGCTCGAGAGTAATGACACAGAAGCTCCAAGAGCTCTGGCTCTTCAACGTGCGATTGAACTGATTGAGGGAGACGTACCCATTGAAAAGCTCACACTTTCACAGAGTCTTTCAGATTCATATAAAGTAAAAGGACAGAGTGTATCAATTAATAGCCCTTATATCGCTGATATAAATCAAGCACATGTACAAGTTGTGAGAAAAATGCGTGAACGCCAACCCGGGTCGGAGCCACAATCGGGTGATAGGGTACCATATGTACTTATTAAAACGGATGACCCAAAAGCTAAGGCTTTTGAAAAGTCTGAAGATCCAAAATACGCGAAAGAAAATGGTACCCCCATTGATTATGAATACTATTTCATGAATAAATTTATAAATCCAGTGTGTGACCTCATCGAGCCGTTGTTCGAAGATCCAAAAGAAGAAATTTTCGGTGAATTACTCACCAAAATCAAACCAAAAAGAAGGCCAAAAAAGAAGAAAGAAACACCCGTTGAAGAATTACCATTTAAAAACTAGGTGCGTTAATGTAATAAGGATGAAGATATCTGAGAATCTCGCGAGAGTATTCGAGGATGAGGTGGAAAAGGTGTGTCATGAAAGAATGCTTTTATACGCGCGCTCAGTATCGACCATTCACAACATACCCCTGAAGCTTCTTTTGAGAGATTTACCCAATCCAGGTGGATATTGTATGGGTATTAAAAGGGGTGGTGAGCCCTGTACTAGAAAAGCGAGTCACGATGGTTATTGTGCAACGCACGCCGCCGCACCCAAACTTCATGAACCCGTGACCATGGGCGCAACTATTAGACACAATCACGCGTTTCCTCCCATGTATAAAGCTGGATGTCCCGCATGTGAATCATCTAATAATAACCAATTTAGAGATTTGAAGCTTATGATGTAATATGAGGAAATCAGATATCCTACTAAATTCAATCGATTCATTTTATTGTACACCAGAAAACGGGCAAACGCTCGTACAAATTTTGTCTAAAACTGGTGGTATTTCTCTTCGAAATCTGGAATGGTTCATCACGAACTATTCTAAGAAAACTAATTTGATGTACAAGACAAACGAAGGTAAGATTTTCAGCGTGCATTGTGCTTATAAATCTACTCTTGATGGATATAGCAAGAAATTATTTGACCCCTTTTGTCGGTCGGACAAAATCTCATATAAAGTCCCGGGTACAACTGATGAAATCAATACGACGCTCGCGCAACTCAATTTCATCAAATGGTGTATTAAAAATGGGATCATTAATTACATAAAAGAAAATAAAGATAAATTATTCGGCAAGTGATTCTTCGTATATAATACGTGAATTTTCACTCATACCTTGTTCTCCTAAACTTGGAGAATACGATATGGGCTCACTTCGAGATTCAAGGTAGCCGTTTTCAAATGTAAGCGTCTTATACGCTGTGTAGTATATATGACATGTGTATGACTCATTCGTCCCGAAATAAGGATTCATTTGAAAGTCTATTGTAGTTCTGTTGTTCTTTATGTTTGTGAAGTCTAGACTTCCAGATGGGTCAACATTTCTTGGATTCATAGAAAACGTATAGGTGTATATATTTCTCGGTGTTGAATGAAACTTATGGTTCAAAACGGTGAGATACCTATAGTAATGTGAATCTACGAAATTTATGAAAGGAAGTTCCTGGCCATCTATGAATAACTTTGCCGCAACTGCGACGTCATCGGAAATTGAATCGATAGCCCGTCTATATAATGGTCTCGGTCCAAGATTGAACCGATTGTGATAATAATCGTATATTTGATCCGTGGCGTTTACGTTACTCGCGACACTATCATTCTCAAACAATTTGTTTCTAAAGAAAAAGTGAAGTGTCTTTACGCGATTTTCGGGTGTGAGCTCAAATTTTACTTTATCTTCTCCGGGTTCTATGTCAAACTTGGGGTGAGTCTTGAACACATCGGTTATCATTTCGTATCTTCTAGATGTGTAAAAGAGACGTTCTTCGGGTGTGAGTGTAATTTCTTCTGTCACGATATCAAACTCTTTTACTGTCAAATCAACAGGGTCATCTGTAAAAAATGTCTGAGGTCTAAATTCAATTTCAAACTCAAGCTTTTGTTTGTTAATCGCACACAAAGGAAAGTATGGTCTATTGTGTATATTTGTTTCATAATCAGACGATTCATAGGCTCTTGAGAAGAAAAATGGAATAGGTACATATACGGTTGTATCGAGACCTCTGAAAAAATTGAGTCCTTGGTCTAGCACGGATTCTCTGTAAACAAAACGTCCATCTGTATATATTCTACTCACGCTTTCCGATTGATCGAGGTACATTTCATCATATATGAATCCAATGTCATCTTTGTATATTTCAACTATATTTTCATCGACGCGCATGGTGATAGATTTAAATAGATGTCTCCCAACTCTATCCGCGTAATTATACTGTGTATTCGAAAGACCCGGTAAGTTTATTTTAATATACATATTCGAGAGAAGATCCCCCATATCTTGTGGTCTAAATGTAACTTTTATGGTTTGACCAAAAGGCCATCCATCTGATGCACTCGAAGGTTTGTTAACATTAAAACTTCTATGAAACTTTCTAAAATTTGAATGTCGTTTAGATTCATACTTAAAGGGTGAATTTTCGCCTAAAAGATATGTGTCCTGTTGCCCGAGGGCTGACAAACAAAGTGCGGCTCCGGTATCTGGACCGGATCTATCACACATACTACTTATTGCTTATATATTTTTAAATCCATTTTCCACATGGAGATGTGACTCGTGGCCGCCAATTTTTCCAACTCTTTCTTGATGGTATCGGTCTCCTCGTTCAGCGACTGTACAGCTTCTTTCGTGTACTGGTAGGTCTTAATGTTGAGCAAATAATCATACGAGCCATCGACCGCATCGTATGATTTAGAAATCTCATCTTCGAGTTCATTTTTCTTTCTCTTAAATACGATGATGCGCTCGTTGATGACGGCGTTTACGAAACGAGACATGTTTTCTAGTTTTTTCGCCTTTTCTGTAAGAACATGAAGAAGATGCGCTTTTCGTTTCTTGTATGCATCAATTCTAATGTCCACAAAATCCGTTAAAATGTCCTCTGGGCTTTCATATTTCTTGATACCCTTGGTCGGGTGGAATAGGTGCATGTTGCTCACATGAAATGATTTTTGAAGCTTAAAATCCTTCACAAGGTTTTTCCCGGTGTATCCCGTGATAGTGAAATCCACGTCTTCTGTCGTGCTGTTGTTTACGAATCCAGAAATAATCTTCTTTTCCATGAGACCATCCAGATATTCTTTGTAATCCTGTGTCCAGCGACCCGGTGGAAGCTCGGTAATTTTGAGGTTAGTTCCAGCGCTATTGCATGTCCACACACCCTCTGTGATCCATAACCCTTCTTCGTTTTTAAACACACGACCCTTGAACTTGTCAAACCACGGTTTCATTTCTTTGAGTGTTTCGCCGTAAATAGCTCGTTCTATGTTTTCGCAAATGTCTTTTGGGTTGAACGGTGGTACATAACAACTGAATCCCGTTCCAATACCTTCAGTACCATTGATGAGAACTGTGGGTAACACTGGCACGTAATATTCTGGTTCGATGAGTCTGCCGTCATCATCGAGATACTTGAGTACCGCGTCATCTCTAGCATCAAAGAGTTTTCTTGCATGTTTTGTGAGCTTCGTAAAGATGTACCTCGTTTGGCTCGCATCTTTACCACCCATGAGTCTCGTACCGAATTGACCACACGGCTCGAGAAGGTTGATGTTGTTCGAACCAGTAAAATTATGTGCTAATTTTACGATCGTATCCGCAAGAGACACTTCTCCATGGTGATATGCCGATGTTTCTGCGACGTATGCCGCCAATTGTGCGACTTTCATTTCATTCGTCAAATTCTTTTTGAAGCATGAATACATGACCTTTCTTTGAGAGGGCTTGAGACCGTCAGACACGTGTGCAATAGAACGCTTCAAATCTGCAAGACTGAAATTTACAAGATCCTTGTGAATGAATTCTGTGATATTGATTCTCTCGACATTCCCGTATGGGATTTCAAGTTCCGAACTCTCTTTTTCGGTGCTTTCTAAGAGCCACGTCTTACGAGAATCAGCCTTTGTTTTATCGAACGCGAGTACTACCGAATCATCTGTTTTTTCGTCTGTATCAAATTTAACCGTGAGCTGTTCGATGTTCTTGAAATACTCTCGAGCCTCGGCAGACGTGGAAGTACCGAGACCCTTGTAGTACTTAATCTTCCAACCGGGTCTCCCATTTCCATACCACATTCTAAACATGGAATCCGTGTAGAAAGACATGGTTTGAGAACCCTTGGTGGCTTTGATGATAGGTGTGACCATGCTCACCACGAAATTTAGGTCAAGTAAACTCGGCCAAAAGTAATGAATCATGTTGAGTACAAGACCCTTGATGTGACTTCCATCAGTATCGGCATCCGTCATGATCATGAGACGACCGTATCGGAGTTCACTGAGCGACGTATACACCTTACCTTGTTGAAGACCTAAAATCTTCTTGAGGTCACTGAACTCCTTATTCTCCGTGAGTTGTTTGACAGATGCATCTCTCACATTTTTGCACTTACCGCGAAGTGGAAATACCCCGTAATAATCACGTCCAACTACAGAGAGTCCAGCGACTGCGAGTGATTTCGCTGAATCACCCTCTGTGATGATGAGCGTACACTTTCCAGATTGTGCAGTACCCGCCTTATTTGCATCATCTAACTTTGGTATGCCGGTGATTTTAGACTTTCTCGCACCATCCGTTTTTTGAAGCTCTTTCATTTCTTTGAACTTGGACAGTGCCATGAGTTCGGATTGTACATTCGTTTTGAGAATATCTTTGATGAGCTTTTTCGTTGGCTCAAATTTGCTCCCAAATTCCTGTGGTTTGAGAGTACACTCGGACTTGACCTGACTACTGAACGTTGGGTTCACGAGTGTTGCCTTCACGAAAACCATGAATGCATTCTTCACTTGTTGCGGTTTGAGTTTGATTTTCTTTGCCATCTCGTCGATGATGTTCGACGCGAGAATACCCGCCACGTGGTCTACATGACTCCCACCTTTGGTCGTACAAATACCATTTACGAACGACACTTGCTCGAATCCATCTTCAGATGGCGCGACACACACAGACCACCTATCTGAACTGAATGTACAAACTTCGTCTGTTTTTGTGTGCATTTTAGCATATTCATTGAATGCAGTTTTTGGAAGAGCTTCTCCTTGGAACTTGACTTTACATCCGGGCGTGGTGCAAATGTTTGCATCGTAAACACGCTTCTCGAAAATCTTGAAGATGTGTTCATCCATTGATTTCATACCAAATCTTGACCAGTCTGGCGTAAATGTGACGCATACACTTGAGGTCGTTCCGGAGTAGCTACGCATCTTCGGCTTTCCACATGTCTTCATGTTATCTGTCCATTCTTGTGTGTACGCCGTCTTGTTTTCGGAATCCTTGATTTTGATGGAGAATTTACTCGAGTACACGTTCGTGAGTTTTGCCCCATAACCATTTCTTCCGCCGACGACACGCTGTTGCGAATCATCGTAGTTGGTACTCGTGAGAAGGTGTCCGAACGTGAGTTCAGGATTCCAAATCTTCTCTTTTTCGTGTTCCTTGACCGCGATGCCTCCGAGAGGCCCGTTGTTCTCGACACTGATTTCACCCTTTTCTCGGTCGATATTGACGGAGATGGACGTTACCTGTTTTGGATAGAGTGAATTACGATCGATGGCATTGACAAGAATTTCGTCAAAAATCTTAAGAAGCGCGGGTGCATAGATGAGGGTTTTCTTTTCGAAACCATCACCTTCCTTGACCCAATACTGTTCACCAACGCGAGCAACAGGACCAACATATGAGTCTGGTCTCTTCAAGATGTGCTCGACGTGGGTAAGCTTTTGAATGCTTTCACTCATTTTTTACTTGATTTTTAATAAACGGGGCTCCCACTTAAGCTGTTTTTAAAAACAAAGGTAGGGGTCTTTGTTTTTTGACTTGAGGTTAGTACCTAAGTCGAATTTCACTTTTAATTATTTAATAAACGTTCGATTAAGATAATGGAAGCTTCCGCGTCTGTCGACGCCAAGACCCTCCGAGCATTTGACTATACTGGTGCGAAGATCAAGCACTTCAAGATGCTCTGTAACTATGGAACCGTTATGACGGAAGTGACGTCACCAAGTTTCCAGCGTTTGCGACAGTTGATATATATGGGCATTGAAACTGAAGACTTATTGAAATGTTTCTCATCGATCACCGATCAGCCAGGCAGAAGGACTTCGTTCAAGAGGTACACTAATTTCGTTGGGTGGATGTGTCGATCTAGCTACAAGTACTCAGATGGAGAACGTATAACACTCCATATTCGTAATTCAAGCGCAAACGAAGTAATGGACGACGTTTTGAAAGCGCTAGACGGCAAAGAATTTTCCAAACGCTTGTTCAAATTAGGTTGCGAGATCACCATATCTCTCCATGATAAGACCGAGTTGTATATCAGCCTTAAAAATCATTAGAAATGGTATAAATATTTTGATTGTAATTGACATGTAAGAAAACTGTGTCTTTGATTACACACCCGTGTGCAAATGACAATATAAATTTATATAACTAATTATATAATGGATATATACGAAATACCCAAGTTTGTTCATGATACCACGTGTGACAAAATTGTCGGTGAGATACCATCTACACCAACTATACCAGCTGATAAAGTATTTCCATTTTATGCGGGTAGAAGTAGATATGTAGAATCATTTCCATCACGTCATGTATTAACGGATATTATAGATAGAATTAAAAATAAAGCATTCGAAGCATTTGGTCATAAAGTTGGGTTGACTTATACTGACGTAGTCTCGTGGTATCCCGGACAACGTATGCCACCACATTGTGATACAGTGAATCTTTTTACCGGAAATCTTCACTTTCACCCAGGTACCGAAATTAGAGACTATACTGCTATATTGTATCTTAATGATGATTTTGAGGGTGGTAAAATATTTTTTCCGGAATTACTTGTGAGTATTGAACCAGAAAAGGGAAAACTCGTTTTATTCCCATCTAATATAGATTACGTGCATGGTATAACTGAAATACGTAGTGGTGTTAGGCATTCATTTCCAATGTGGTTTCACATAATAAGAGATACATCTATGGTGTAATCAGAATGAAAAAGCGTTTCATAGAGTTATTCCCTGGTAATGCAGTATCTGTTCTAGTAATTTCATTTGTTTCTGAAAAATTGTGCAGTTCTATATCCTAAGTCACATAGACCCACTCTTGTAATTACAACATTCTAAAGATGTCCTACGAACAGTGCCTCGCCGACGCCATGCGTATGTATCGAGCGGAATCGCCCACCGATAGATGCAAAAAACTCGCACATGCAACGTGGAAGATGAAACAAAAATACGCACAACTTCGAAAAGAAAGGGATGGTAAGGTCATTCACTTTTTAGATAAAGCTCCAGAGCAGATAGTAGAAAAAAGGCGTGTGGTACACACTTGTCAGGCAGTGACATTGGCTGGCAAGTCGTGTGGATTTAGAGCTACGTGTGGTGGATTCTGTAAGAAACATCAGCCAAAATCAAAATATTAGTGTATTGTAAATGTTAGACCAAGAAACATTAAGACCAGTTATAATCGCCATGGCCCTCTATGTAGCTATCGCAAAAATTGTCCCCGAAAATGTAAAGAAACCCACAAACATTGGTTTCATTGATGATATCGTCTCCATGCTTATCGCTCAAAAGGGTGCCATTGCTTCAGGTGCTATTCTCACCGGCCTCATCGTTTTCATTACCAATTACATCATCGATGAATTGTTGTGATACGTGTTCTTTTCCAACCACCCATTTCGTGTGTGAGTGATCCATGTATCTCAGTCGTTTTTCATACGCATCATTCATGAATTCCAAGAGTTGTTCTTTGTTTGGTTTGCCCCACTGCATACCTTTCTTAAACAAGAAGTCATCATTCTGCAACTCTTGAAGTTCACAATCAATCGTATACGGTGTTTTTACATATTCGGGTGCACCCCCATAATTTGTAATAATGACAGGTTTATCTCGGATGGCGGCCTCAACAGCACCCATGCCAACGCCTTCTGAACTAGAAAAGCTCACGTAACAATCTGATAATCTATGTATTTTATCCAGGTCTTCATCAGATATAAGACCATTGATGACTTCTACATTTGGTAAGTTAATTTTGATGGGTTGATTACACGTGGCTTTCACTATAAGCTTTGTGTCGGGCTTATTGAGGCGCACGAACGCTTCGAGAATATCTCTAAAATTCTTTCGTTGGTCAGCGACGTTTCCAATGTGATAAAAGGTGTATTTGTCTTCGACGGGTATATGTGCTCTAACGACATAAAATTTGGTATCTGGAAATTGTCTCGAGAACACTTTTTTGCAAAACTCACTCGGAACTGCAATTCGGTCAAAAAACGAAAACAATTTACCATAGTCTTCGTGTACGGTTTCGGTTTCACACACCGTCATACAATGTAAGTGTTTGACCCTTTTCTTGAGCTCTGGTATTTTTTGAAACCAGTAATTAATAGGTAAAGCAAATATGAACGCTCTTTCACATACAGGTATGTCATTTTGAATTTCGGTGTATTCCCAATCAGGGAAAAGTTCGGTATACTTTTTAGCGTGTTGTCCGATTCCACTCAGAAGACTTGGTCCTATGACGAGCATTACATTTAAAGATAATATTTCCTTTATGTATATTACAATGGAATCTATCAGGCAAGAAATCCGTGATGAAATGAAGTCTCTTCGCATCAACAAGAAACATGTCTATGACATCTTGTTGCGTTTGGTTGACGAAATTGATGGAGCCGCCAAGCCAGCCCCCGTGCCAGCTCCAGCTCCAGCTCCAGCTCCAGCTCCAGTACCGGAGCCAGTCGCTCCAGCCCCGGCACCAGAACCAGAAAAACCAAAGGTTGTTAAGAAAGTGGTTCGCCGAGTTAAAAAGAAGGTGGAGGCATCGACGTCTGCTTAGGCATGATATAGTAGACACCTCCTAATATTAGGACTATCATTATAACAAGATAGCTAAATGGGTATTTTTTTGTTTCCTTTCTAGCTTTCTCTAACTGGTCGGCATCCGGTAATTTTTTTACGTTATGATTGAGATTGTCTATTTTAGACATCAACCGATCGAGTGCTTCTAAAATTTGAACCTCTTTATTTCGGGGCTTTTCCTTTACGTCTACGGTGGTTATCTCTATTATCATGTAGAACGATACATTCGGTTTTAATAATTCGTAGTCGCCATCACCCTGTGATTCATAAAGTTTAAAATGCGTCTTTTGTATAGATATTGGATTAAATAATGCAGTTTCTCTGTGAAATGATCTCCATTGTTTGTCTCTCATGATAAACGTGTTACTTCCGGAAAAGCTTCTTTCGAGTGGTATTCTCGCGAGTATTTCACCATTTCTTTCGTCCAGTATTTGTGCACGTTTTGGTATGTCTTCGCACACCACATCTATATATTTAGAAACATTTGTCGTTCCGGTGCCATCGCTTTCACCGACTTGAGTAACATAGAAATCCACAACTTTGAAGCCTATGACTTTTGTCATGTCTTCCATATGCACATTTGAATCGAGTGAAAAATCGATCGTAAACGTGTTATTAGAACCACTCACAAATTCTGAGTCCACGGTTACGTACTGAACTTTCTTTGGAACTTCATGTAGGTTCATCTTGTAGTTAAGTTAGATAAAAAAAAGTAACATATAAACACATATATGTGGTGGCTTTACCCACGTGCATTCTGCTACGCTATAACTACTACGTGTGTTTATAAATTCATAAAGGCATCTGTTGTGTTTATCGCGCACGTACCAGAATATATTGAATATTCAATTGACGATTTTAGTTGGTCTAAATTTACTGAATACCCCCACCGATTTTTGAAAACGATTCGGTCTGAAAAAAAGAAACTCGAAGAAGAACATCTTAGTAAAAAGAAAGAAGAATGAGTTTTTACACTCGGTTTTTTGATTTTTTTGTACCTAAGTCTGTGAAAGAAGACACAAAATGTAAAATTGATAACGGTGACTACGAAATAGTCATCGCTTTTAACGAAGTGGGTGAAGAAGTGATTCTTCAACTTCCCAAAGCTTATAAAGGAATCGTGCGTGTATAATGCAAAATGGTTGCACGACCATCGATTTCCGCCTCGCTTTCTGCCAAGCCACGAACACTCTCTGTACAGACGTCCAAATCACGATATGGAAAAACCTCGTCGAAATTAATTCGCACCATTCGTGCCCGCGCGCACCAAGAAAATCGTATTTACGACATGGCACTGAGTGATTTAAATGTGATTCTTCGAACTCTCCGCGTGAATCAAATTTTTGGAGAACAAAAATCAAGTTTGTATGATCCCGCCATCGACATAATTCGAGCAAAAATGGATGAACTCAAAAACGAACAGTCACGTGATTACATGGAGCAATATATTTCGTGTTGTAGTGAAATCGAACGATACAAAGAAATTGAAGCGAGGAATACAGAAAAGGAGCGGTTTTACTCTAAATTTGATTTATGGGAACCTACTGTAAAGCACGAAGAGTACCACTCAAAAGACAAAGTTCTCGAAGCACAGGTTAGACTTCATGAAATTTCGCAAAGGTGTGAAGATTTTAAAAAGAGAGAACGAATATTTAAGATTAAAGCATTCGGCAAACGTCTCGCGCCTAGAGTCGACTTTTAATAATACACTTAAAAAAATCAAACGTAAATGATATAGAAAATGAGCCTCAATACTGAACTCGTAAAGCACTGCACATCCCTTCGTAGGTTGACCCACTTGGATGACCTTATGACGAGGATGACGGGTTTTGATACCGAAGTGTGGGCTCTCCGAGCCGAGAATTTCCCATTGAAACTTATCCCAGAAAACAGTAAAGATTACCTGTGTTACATTGGCGTCGCTTGTGAAAAACTAAATGCCGAATATGGACAAGTGCATTTTTTAACATTTGGTCATGAAAATTTTAATAGCGATGGTTCCGTGTGTAATGACGGTTTGTTGGAGCATATGTATGACATTTACTGTGAAACAATTAAAAATCAAATGGCCATCGATGATGAAGTTTATTTGTATCCGGCGGAAATCGACAATGAATCCCTTGCATATTGGTCTGATATCGCGTCAAATACCTGGGGCATCAGGGATAAGCCCGAATTGAAGGAATTTATTAAACATAATCAACTCGAAGGATGGGTAAACTGGGACGCACTCGAAGAAGATTTACCGAAAGTTTACTACCCAAGTGAGAAAGAATATGACACCGAGTCTGAGTCAGACACCGAGTCTGATACTGAGTCCGAGACTGAGTCTGACACTGAGTCCGAGTCCGAAGATGGCGAAATCAAACAAGACGAAGACGAGCCATCTAGAAAAAGAAGAAAGCTCATCCTCCTCAGTGAAGACGAGACCTAAATGTGAATACCCTGGGTGTTGGTATAAATCATCTAGATATGGCTGTTGTAAGGCACATGTAGATGAAGGTTTAGCGTCGGAAGCTCTATTAGAACTTAAATCAAGCTTTTAATAAATATTTACAATATCTTTCATTCAAATTTCCCATAGGCGAATATTCGAAAAATAGATGGACGAGTGCTCCCGTGAGGATGAGCGCTCGCGAATCCTTCACAAATTTAGTAACACCCGTGTATATGACTAATGTAAGAAGTCCAATTAGAATAGCCTCAACTAGCACACTCGTAAATGGACGCGCGATCATTTAAAAATACATAAGAAAAAAATTCCTAAGTCGAGAAAGTCTACTAGAAATATTAACTATAAAAATGGCCGACATCGCGCATCTCACCGACCTCGTCAAATCTCTCATCGATGAAGTGAAAACACTTCGTGTGGAGAATAAACAACTTCACGAAGAAGTAAAATCTATCCGAGAAGAAATGAAACCAAGGCAACGCACCGGTGTAACCAGACAACAAACTGTCAGAGTACAATGTAGTGCAATTGCCGCGTCAAGTGGGAATAGATGTAAATGCAGAGCAAAAGAAGGGAAGTCTGTGTGTGAAAAGCACGACAAACCTCAGCCATCGACGAGTACCGAATCGTCATCACCAAAAAAGAACCCTAAACTTAAAAAAGCTCCCAAAAAGACAAAGAAAGTGGCCCCGATGCACAACCACCCAATTGGTGAACCACCAGCTGAAGGGTCTACGTGTCAATTGTGTGAAAGACACGGTGATATTTTTGACCCCGCCATCGCAGACGCCGATTTTGAAGTAGTTCCGGAAAATGGGATGAGCATAGAAGACCGCTTGCGGTACATGCTAGAGAATGAAGATGATATATAAAAAATAAATTTGTAATCATTAAAAATGAGCGATCCGATTCGAATCATCATGTCCCTCGTGGACGAACATAAAACTGACATTCCAGAAAGTGTATATTTAGAAATTTGTGATAATCTCAAACGACTTTATGCATCCGGTGATACGGTGAGAGACAATTATATACTTAATTTAACAAATGATTACCTATCCATAATGGAACAAAATGAGACACTTCGAAAAGAGATCACACAAATGAAGCGCGACCTCGTCCGTTCTAGAATGGAACGGTTTGAAAGTGTGTCAACCCCAATATCAAATAGTCGAACATTTCTCGAAAATTTAGTCGGTGCGTCCTCAAACACAGCTTCGAGTTCTGTCGACGATGTACCCCTCCCACCACTGAGAATCCGCTTTTAAATCACCATCATTTTTTCGTGTCCAACGTGTAATCCAGTATTTATGATGACGTCGTACCCAGCGTCTTTCACATTTTTGCAAAATGCAACATCCTCGGAACACATGTCTCGTATATCGTCGTCTATCACGTGAAGTTCTCGGTGAAAATAAGGGTACTTCATTTTTTCGAGTACTTCGCGTTTTACCGCCATGAATCCCATGCCAGTGTACGCAACTTTTATATGTTTAGACGCACCTTCGATGTCTTCTACACGTAAAAATTTGAATGACCCATGTTTTTTGTAATAGTCGATGTTCCATGTTTGTATAGCTGTATAGTGTTTCATGTCTATCATTCTATAAATCCCAGATACAACTGGATATTTATCCGTGTCTTCGATAAGTTCTTCGAGTTGCTCGGGTAAGAAAAATATATCACTATCTATGGTGACCCATACATCATATTCAAGGTCTCCACCAAAAGGCGTTTGGTTTATACCACGAAGTGGATTTAATCCAAGTGTTTTCATTCTAGAAAAAGGTACGAAACTACTATGTTCGTTCATCATTATAAGATTGTATCCCTTCTGTTGCAAATAAATAAATGCATTTGTCCAATTTTTAAGAAATGCACCTGAATACGAATCTCCCGGGAGTGCGATTACAACGGTCTTCATTAAATGAAACTATATAAAAGTCTTTAATAATGTTAAGATGCAGCATCTAGTTCGTTTGTTTTATTTTGAGATGAAACGACAATTAGCGCATGCGATGATAACAGAAGGCGTTGGTAAAATCTTGAAAAACGTATATAAAACATTGATCCGTAGTAATGCTAAGAAAAAATGAGAAGACGAACTGTTAAAACTAATGACCCTGACTACATCGTTGATGAATCTGATGATGAACTCGAAGACTACTACAAACCCCCACCCAAACCGTACCTTGGGAATGGGTTTAAGATTACATTTGATAGTCGCGAGGAGAAGCATAGATTCATGAAGAAAGTTGGATCTAAATACCTGAGTAAACTTTAGTAGTTTGTAATAATAGGTGGTGGAACATACATTTCAATCTTTTGTGTAAACGCCAAGATTAGAGCTCCGATGACAGCCATTAGTATTGGTGCTATGTCCCATTTGGGTTTACTCTTTCGTCCCCATGTGACCGTGAAAAATACACCGAGGAATACAGCGACCGAGCGAAGAAATGCTTCGAGATAAATGTTCATTATTAATATAAATATATATTTTTTTTATTTTGCCTAATGCGTGTACGAACATATCTCCCATATAATAAAAACAGTCAACCTTCAAAATGCCTTCGGTGTGCCGAGCCCGCGAACACGAAATAACGTTAGCAACTTACAGTACAACGGAAAATATAGAACCATATATTGATGCTACGAAAGAAGCTTGTGGATCCCTCATTAATAAGTCGATAAAATCTATCATGGGTTTAATACCTAAGTCGAGTTGAATGCTCACAAAATCATTTCAAAATGCGTTGCCCTGCCTGCAAAACCTGTACATCTGCCATTAAAAATGGCCACATTGAATGCGTCAAGACATTCAAATACAAGAATTCCAATAAAGTTATTCAGACTGCTGTTCGTCACAAACAACGAACTATGTACAATTTCTTCAAATTATCTGGCTGCCCTCCATGCTTTAGCGAGGACCTATTATACGGCTGTGCTGAAAATAATTGGAGCGCGGAATTCGTTTCGATGCTCGATATTAAAATGCCAACCCGCGAATTACAAACAGGATACATTCGTGCTTCCATATATGCGTGTATCATACACTTTGATGGTAGTATGTTAAATGATTGCATCGACTTTCACGGCGTGAATGCTTTCAATGATGCTTTTGCTTCGAATGATGAAATGAATCTTGCTATTCGTGAGGCCATTGTGTCAAAAGACACACAAAAGATTTCTAAAATGTACCATATGTTCTCGTTTAGATCCGAGGACTGGTCTCCGACTGATTTCGATGATGCGATTGATACCGGTGATATAGGAGTACTTCGTCGAGTGATTACGGAATGGAGGCATTCACCGTGTGGCTTGATGGGTATCGAAAATGAAATGAAATTAAGTACCATCGCTAGAAGCCGTTTAGACATGTTGAAAGTGTTGGATGCATGCATTGATGGATATCCACCAGAAATGATGCACCAAATGCGAACTACGCGAGGCAAGACCACCGCCATTCGTAAGGAAATGATTGCATACGTCATGTCTCGACAAAGAGTGGCAAATGAAACAGTGAATCCAATCGAAAATACCGTCGATCGAGTCACTAACCTTCAGAAGGTGTTGGCGGTCATTGAAGATTGTGATATTCCAGAAGGAAAATACTTAGAAGTGTGCAATCTTTTGATGGATATTCACAGAAGAGGTGTTAGAGCTTAGAAAAATTAGCTACGATGTTAGTAAGATGAATCTACCTCGATATATTCGAATTAAAATGTCACTACGTGAACGTATAAAATTTTGGTATATACGAAAAAGAATCATTCGGCTAACTAAAAAGATGGATTATCATATATCTAAGTCTAAAAAGTACGAAGAGTATATGTATAAGGGAGATGACCGTTTTGTAGAATACATAAATGAAATGTGTATGAAATACGCATAAATACTAATTAATTTCCATGTACAAAATGATTCTATCTTCTTCTGATAGATTTTCCGCCCAGTGAGGATATCTCGCATCTAGAATAATATGTTTCCCATTTTCTTCTATAGCGTCTCCAGATTTGGAATGATGCAAGATACAATACCCAAATGGTACATCTATACCCAAATGATATGTAAATTTATAGTTAGGCCCAACGTCATCTGTATGTAATTTAAGTTTTACGCCACCTTTCATGAGTGAAAATCCAGCAACTTTAATGCCTTTGATAGAAGACAGGAGTGCATGTGTTTTGGGGCACATCTCACAGTTTCCAATCACTGGGTGTCCATCCCACATGAGTGGCCAACTTATCCATTCCTCGGCCACGTGATCTTGACCACCCTTAAGCCACCCATGTTTACCAGAAGCATACATAGTCACAACATCCTTGAGATGTTCTGACCCAACCCATTCACCCTCTTTTCTTGGTTTTTCTGATATGAATGTATTGGGTAGATTTTTTACTTCCTCTCGTATGGTTTTGTAATGGTGCTTTAAGTCTTTGAGAAGCATCTTATGGACTTGTCTATTTATTTTTTTATGTATCTATAATAAATGACCCTTAAAAATCAATTCATAAATGAAAAACTTATGAAGCAATTCAACAAGGAAATTAAATCTGTGAAAAAAGAACTCGATTTTATCATGAAGAGTATAAATTCAATGACACCAAAGACGCGTCCCAGAACTGCAAAGAAAAAGTCTGCGAAGAAGTAAATGTACTCTTTATTGTGTAAACCAATAATACTTCCACCTCCATCACCACAATCAAATGATGTTATGATGATGGGCGTGAAAACGTGTAGAATAGTAATAGTTCGTCCTTCTCAAAAAGAAAATGTATATGAACTTGAACTGATAGAAAATGTACCACCAGTTACAGTGGACTAAAGAAATAACACTACATAGACGTAAGTATGAATAATGAACTGAAAACAGTCATGCGTCTCATAGACAAGAACTCTGATAAATTACCAGAAGGTGATTATCTTGAGTTATGTAACACTATGCGCGACATTTATAGGGGTTATACGCCCGAACCACCGAGAATAGCGAGAAGTGTATTCGAAGAAGGTATATCTTTAGAAGATGTAGAACTTGGTGAAGATGAATTGCGTTATTTTTATGAGCATTACGAACATCGCATGAGAACCATAGATGTACGTCTTAAGAGAGCAGAACTAGACATGATTAATAAAATCATAAAGGAATCTGCACCAATCAGGCGCATCACAAAAAAGGTGCAAACTCAAGTGATTGACCACTTTTGTAAAATAAATGAATTGAATCTCCCCGAAAATACCATAGAGTGTTTTAATACATATACCAACGCATGGAGTGAAATCGAAGACTTGTGTCCAGGGTATGTATCTACGGAAAATAAATTTAATGAATTTATTATACGTGACCTAAACACAAGAGCTCGTGAACTTAGTGGTGAAATGGAGTTGATAGGTGACGGTTTTATTTAGATTTGTAATTTTGATATCTTTTGTGTAAGTGATTTTACTGGAGACAGTTTTGCCTTTTTTCGTGATGTTTTATCTGGTGACCTCTTCCTTTTTTTACTTGGTTCTGTTTTTTGTTTCTTTTTGTCTACAGATTTACTCAACGATGCCGGGCGTTTTTTTGATTTTCGCATCGCTTCTTTTTTTCTTTGTTCGAGCGTTTTTAATTGTGTACTCGTTCTAGCCGCGTATTTAGTTGCAGAACCCGATACTTCGTCTGATGGTACGTTTTTGACACCTCTACATGATGCTACGATGTAAATAGCTTCTTCATTTGGATTTTCATTTAAAAATGTCGATACACGCTTTTTTGGTGGTGTAGTGGGTGTGTTTATGTTCATCATATTATGAGTTTCTTTTCTCAATCCCTTCTTGAGTGCGGGTTGTGGTAATTCATATATACCGGTCCAAAAATATCTATCGTGAAATGCCAGAATTGTATCCGGGAATTGTTCTGTTTCTTTGAGAAGTGTAAATTTTTTAGGTAAATTAGAAAGAAGTTGTTTTATGCTTGACTTATCACCTAATTTACGTGCGAGAGCTTCTGCGCCAGCGTATGTTAGTGTCTCACCCAAATCTACTGGGAGTATTAGATTTTTACCAGTGGGTACACTCCTTATAGATTGCGAAGGAGAATAGTCTTTGCCGTGTGCGAGCACAAAGTATACTGGTATTTTACCATCTATTGCCTTTTCTAACAAAGTCTGTGGCATTCTTAAAATATACTCACAAAAAAATATCATATATATGTAAGATGTCAGAAGAGATATGCAGTGCCAATCCAGATGACACACGGTGTTCGTGTTATAATATCATTAACCGAGATTGTGACGCTAACCCAGACATACCAGGATGCAAAGAGAGTAATGCATGGAGGGACTCTCTTGTTGATGCAATTCCAGATAAAGAAGAATTTAAGGGGCAGAAGGATATCGCCGTGAGAGAAATACAATCAAGGTATCACTGTGGTAACCGAGCATGCAGTGATGATAAATATTTACCCCCTGAATATTATGATCTCATCGATGTGGGTAGATGCGACTTTCAACTGAATATATGTGCTTCTGATGTGAACGTCGGTGAAAGTGTAGATACTAAATATTTTAGAGACTGTTCGATAAATGAAGTTGCGTTCCAAGATCTTGATTCGGTATATGCACAAGATGCAAGTGTTCAGGCGATTCTAGGTCTCAGAACTGGAGAAAATGCGGCACTCATAGCCGCAAAAAACAAGAAACTACAACTTGAAATTAGAGCGGATGAACGCGAAAAAGAAGCCGAACGACAAGCTTCCGCTGATGCAGGACAATTGGCTCGCCTAGATGCTATAGAAGACGTGAGACAAGCACAACAAGAAAAGAAAGAAAATAGAAACCGTTTAATTCTGATACTCGCCGCGGTGGCTATATTGTTAGTGCTGGCAATTTTAAATGTTTAGTACTTATAAGATGTCGGAGTTGGTCGACGAAGCATTCTGTGCACAGGATGCAAACAAGAATGACGAAAGATGCTCATGTTACAATGTCATTATGCGAGACTGTGAAAATGAGCGCAATATCCCCGGGTGTAAAGAATCCATGGATTACGTAGACGATACATTGTCTAACATACCAGAAACACAGGGACCGCATAAGGCAGTCGCGCGCTTAGAACTTATGCAACGTTTGTATTGTCCAGGTAGAGTGTGTGTAGGTGCTAATAAATATAAACCACCTATCATGGATGATTTAAGAAAGACATCTCCATGTGGGTTTAGTTTAGATATATGTGTTCAAAACACGGAAATAGATACCGCAGTAGACACAGAAGTGTTTAACGAATGTAAGATTAATGAAAACTTCATCGGTACCGACCCCTGGGAACTTGAATTTGACGAAGATGAAAAAGAGGATATCGCGCGTCTAGCTGGTGAACGCGCGGACCGACTAGAAGTGAAAAAAGCGGAATTAGAAGAGAGAAAACTCGTACGCGAACAAGCTGAAAAACAGAATAAAATGTATACATACGTGGGTATAGCAATTTTTGTACTCATATTACTCTTTCTGATACTTAAATAATTTCTCATTCAATATAAAGAGATGCCATGTCGGCGATGAGACTGGTAATAATTCTCGTTATATTGATCGGTCTCGGATTTTTGGGTATGCAGATAACTGCAGACACGGGTGACGAAGATAAATTAGCTGTCGCTCTCGATGAAGCTACTAAAACGGCCATCGCCAAGGGTGAATTTACAGTCCCAGAAGGAGTCACATTCGTAGAGTCAAAAGATTGTGAAGGGACCCAATGGATAAAACAACAGAGCTGTTCTTTGAATGGTAAACCAATGGATGGTACAGAGGGGAGTTGTGGTCCGGGCAAAGAGATTTGGATTCTTGACTCGACACACCCAGATTTCAAACCAGCAACGGGTGACGGAAAGTGTGAACCCGAAGAACGAGACTGTAATGTCGAGTGTCCTAAACCGTGTGAAGGAGACACATGGATAGAAGGTGCATGTGTCCGTAAAGAGATAAAAGACGGTGCAATCATAGAAACCGTTCTAGATGGCACGACCGGCAAATGCGGGGACGGTATCACGACTTTTAACTTAGATAAAACTGCACCCGATTATAAACCCCCTGTTGGAAGTGGTGCATGTGTTACTGAAAAGGGTGGTGCATGTAATGTTCCATGTCCTGTACCTGAACCACCTAAATGTGTAGAGTAT
>Ga0209771_1000268_pt1 | contig 34821 bp, 62 predicted proteins | sample SaaInl59LU_5_DNA_FD_184639 | JGI IMG/M metagenome (GOLD analysis project Ga0209771, IMG submission 184639) | Marine microbial communities from expanding oxygen minimum zones in the Saanich Inlet - ESP_59LU_5_DNA (SPAdes) (version 2) | ecosystem: Environmental > Aquatic > Marine > Intertidal zone... | reverse complement strand
AAGTGAAGCTTCCTTATTTAGATAAATGGAAAGAGCATTACACAGCTGAGTTTTCCTTTTATAAGGAGCTATTAGAAGCAAAAGGAGTAAATACTCTGTACTGGGATTTTGATGAAAGGTTCAAGTTCGAAACAATAGTAACAGCAACAAATGGTAAAGTAAAAGACTATCATTTCTCAGTAAAAGGACATAAAGATTTTTCTGAAAGAATAGTTAGTGAATTAGTTGCTTCTGACTAATATTTTTCTTATATTAATATAAATAAACGTTATGTCAGACTCAGTAAAAAAGTATTACGAATTATTAGAAGATGGACTTATAGGTCCTGACTTCAATCCTGAGAAGGATAGAGAGTTAAAAATTATGACTCTTTTAGCTAATGCTACTAAAGCAGGTAAAATTGCAGAAGTAGAATTGAGAGCTGAAGAAGTTAGAAGAGAATTCAAATCAACAAGTTTACTATTAGGATTAGAAATAGCATGCGACGAACTACTGTAGATCTTCCCTGGAACCCTAAGTGGTCAAAAAAGTGGATAGAAAAGAAGCTAAGTGCGAACTACTTCAAGAAGCCTTATGATAGGTTCATGTGGTGGCGTAGCTATACTCCTAAGAATAAACCTTTGAGTAACCGTCATCCTTTGAGAGATAGAATTGCTAACGGCGACTTTGAACAAGGTCCTTATTTAATGGAATTAGAGTTAGTATTACATACTATGAATGCTAAGTATTTAGAAGCAGTTACTACTAATGGAGAAGTAGACTGGGGAACGTATCATAGTAATACCTCAGTAGATAGAGCTAGGAAAAAAAGATTAATAGAAGACCACGAGAAAGAAGAGCTTAGAAAGCTAACCGAACTTAAGAGTGCATTCACTTCCTATAGGTGGAAACTCTCTAAAGATCAATATGATAATGAAATAGATAACTTCAATGGAACGATATTAGAGTTTTATGATCATATTGAAGAAAAATACGGGTAAACCCGTGTTAATTTAATTTAAACTATATTTATAAGAAACAAACAGTAAAATTATGGAATTTATTATTGTAGGAATTATTGCAGCTGCCGCGGTTGTATATATCCTAAGAAAAAGAAAACAAAGTAGCGGATCAAATAATACCGGCGGAAGCAATTACGGCGGTAGTAGTTCAAGAGGTAGTAAAAGTTACTACGTGAAAAAAAGAGGTAGTAAAGACTATTACACAAAGAAAAGAGGAGGTTCTAATAATACTAAAAAGAACACAAAAGCTCCTTCTTCTGCGGGGAGTAAGAAATACTATTCAAAAAAGAAAAAATAAAATATGAAATTGTTAGGAATCATTTTACTAATAGCCGTCCTTGCAGCAGGAGCAGTATGGATCGGTACGAAATTCTTCAAACTTTATAAAGATACAGACGGCGACGGTATCCCAGATAAGGTAGAAGAAAAAGCAGCAGCTGTTAAGACAAAAGCTAGACGCGTTAAGAAAGAATTAAAAGACGTAGTTAAAGAAATCGCAGATGTTAAAGACGCTGTGGTAGGTGAAAATAAGCCCAAGAGAAGAGGCCGTCCTAAGAAAAATAAATAACTTTTAATATGCAGCAAAATCTAAATGTTGACTTTAATCAAACAACTCCGGTTCTATGTGAAGAATGTGGCTCGCCATATTTCGAACAAGCACTCGTTATCAGAAAAGTACCCGGACTTCTCACAGGACAACGAGACCACTCTTTCATCCCAATCCCAGTCTTCAAGTGTTCCGAATGTGGACACGTTAACGAAGAATTCCAACCTAAACAAGGTAAAAAACTGGAGTAGAAAATACTCCGGATTACAAGAAGAGATTTACGATTAAAATTGAGGAGCAAAAGCTCCTCTTTTTTTTTACTAAATTGGTATAGCTTTTACTCAACCTTGTATATTTATAAAAGACGAATGAAATCTTCGATAAAGGTAACCATTTTATCGATGAAATGTACTTAAACGTTTTTTCTAAATTTTCTACACCAATCGTTTTATAATCGTTGCAGTCGCAAAGCAGCATTATATGAGACTATTATTATTTCTATTAAGTCTCCTGTTTAGTTTCACCGTAATAGGTCAAGAACTAAAAATAGGTGACGTACAGAACAATATCGTTCTGGGTGAATTAGTTGGTAACCGAGACCTTGCATTCGGAGTAAAGAATGTACTGGAAGAAGTCGTCCAAGACTACGGATATGATCTAAACCCAAATTCAAATAATCTTCTCGAAGTAGAACTGCTTTATTTTGATGTTCAAAAGAATAACTTACAGTTAGCAGCATATTCTAAGAATATAGACATCTATCAAATTATAGCTAGAGGTGTTTATACAAGAGAAGGAAAGAAACCTAAAAGAGCAGTCGCCAAAGGCACTGCTAAATCAATTTCAACTGCTACTTTAATAATCGATCAAGGAGGAAAGTTCTCCCAAGCAAATGTGTCCACAGCCATCAAAAAACTGTGTGAAGACTTAATACGTAAACTAAAACTATGATGAAAAAATTATTATTTTTATTATTAACACTACCAACAATAGCTCTAGGACAGACCTTTGTAGTTGGTATGAACTCCGGTGCTGATGCAGATGTCGGAGAAGAAATCGAACTTAAATTTGAATTGTTTCCTGCTTCAGGGCAAACAACTATGCCGGCAACATTTTTACGGTTTGATGTTCAGTGGAACAATAAACTACTTGAATATGTTAGCCATACAATAGATCCTTTGAACAAATTAACTGGTGAGCAATCAGCCAGAACTCACTGGGATGGATATAAATTTAACCAGGATATGGACTATAGTCAATCTAAACTCTATGAGCAGTTCTTATGGTGGAACGGAGGAGCTAATGATGTAGGTTCAAGTTCATACCCTTCAAACAACGATTTCTCAATTGATAGATATACTGTTCAAGCATCAGAAGACATTAACTTATATGATGCTGTATTACATATGAAATTTAAAATTCTAGATAGACAAGGTACTAATTATCAAAACTACTCTGGAGCTTTTCAAATTAACTGGGCTCAATTAGAAGATAATAGAGATGGTACAGTACATCAACTTGGTTCTACTAACAGTCAAATAGGATTAGATCCAGGAGGAGTAGGAGCAGGAGATATTACTTTAAATTTAAATATACCTACAGAGTATAAGGCAGATTACATATATAATCTATATACTATATCTCAAGTAGAGCCAGTTGACTACGATGGAGATGGTACTAACGATGGATTAGAACCTAAACAAGGAGAGCAGCCTTTTGCTACAGGTAACTTTAATGCCAATGGAACTACTTCTCTTGCTACTTTAACATTAAATGAAGAGGTTTGGGTACATTCTTATGTAAACGGAACACCAGATTGGTTAGATGATGTAGTAACAGTAACAGATGTATATAAAGCATTTCAATACTCATTAGGTTCTACTGACGGACCTGGAGGAGGAGCTGCTAACTGGGAGCATGAAGTACAAAATATTCTAGGAGAAGTAACTGACGATAATGTAGTAAACTTTGATGATTCTTATGAATTACTTGCCCATGTAAATGGAGTAGAAACAAGTTCTAATGTATCTTCTAAAGCAAATGGTGCTTTTAACTTTTCATCATTGATGGATAAGTACGGAGATATATCTGAATTTATGAGTGCTCGTACTTTTACTGCTACTGATAATAATAAGACATTTACTCTAGGACATGGATTAAGAGGAGATTTAGATTTTTCTCACTCAACAGTTCCTACCTTCACTTCATCAGATGCTCAATCATCATCAGCTAGAAATGCACAGGCTTATTCTATTATTGCTAATAGATCAGTAGAAACAGAAACAATTGATTTAACATCATCACTTGTTGACGGTCAAGTAATTGTCGATGTAAATTTAGATACAGCTGGATTAGTTGGATCTCAGTTTAAAATTGTATTCGATAATAACATACTTACTCTAAATGACATTATATACGATACAGGATCCACTATGACTAACTTCGGTACGGTAAAAGGTAACGTAGTATCTTTTGGTTCTTTAGATTACTCTGGTGATGTATCAGTAAATACAGGAAGACCTTATAGACTGATTTTTACACCAAACGAAAATATAACAAACACAGCAGGACTGGTAAGCTTTAAAATCATAGAAGGAGTTAAAGCAGACGGAACTAAAGTTAAATTTCAATACTAAATAATATGAAAAAAATAACAACATTATTAGCATTACTTATCCTACTAGGATGTGCTAAAGACGAATTAGAATTTGAAGCACCATTTGCTGAAGTACCAAATGTATTGCAAATAGTAGATCCTATCGGACTAAAATTAGAAAGCTCTATCGTAACTAACAAAGTTGCAATCAATGCTAAGTTTGATGTAGACGGTACATATAGAATTAAAATTATAGATATAAGTGGTAAAGTAGTATCACAAGATAAGATTACAGCTACAGCTGGTGATAACTTACTAAACATCTATACTACAGCTCTTGATAGAAGTTCATATCAAGTTCACATAACAGATAACTTTAATAACGTATTAGGAATAGAATCCTTTACAATGATAGAGTAATATGGCAGAAAAAGAAAACACATTTGGAGAATTAAAAAAAGCAATAATAGGAGTTTTAACCTTAGCTATTACAACTGCAGGTGGACTTTTTATTGCTAATATGGAAAAAATCTTCGACAGTAATGACGAAGTAGTACAAGAGGTAGTGACTGAACCAATAAAAGAAAGCAGCAAAGACACTATCATAGTTATCAAACATAAAGAGACTCCAGTTGTCGCAAAACCAGAGTCTCCTGAAACAAAAAAAGAGTACGAATGGTAACCTAAAACTAAAAACTATGAACGCAATTAATTTTTTCGCAACTCCCTTCATTGAAATATATGAAGAAATATGGGAACAACCAACTTTAGCATTAAAAATTTGGCAAGGTTTTCTTCTAGCTTGGGTAGCTAGTTTATTTACACTATTTGTAATAGGATGGACATATTTGGTATTTAACTTTATAACCAATCCTAGTTCATTCGAAAACGCAACGTTCGGGGTATTCGATACCCTTGGCTAAAAAGTTTCTCCTTGTACTATTACTATGTACAGGGTTTGTAAACGGACAAGTCGTTGGAAAGACCTCTACTGAGGATTATCAAGCGGAATTTGAGAAACGTGCCTCGTTATTCTCTATTCCAGAATACTTCGGTGATCCTGTACCAGTAGCTCTTCTAAACGTTGGTATTACAGACGACATTCTAATTCAATATCCAGAACTTGGAGACTATCGAGTAGGCTTAGGTCTAACAAATATAACTGTAGCTTTCTTAGATGAAACTTTCAGATTTGAATTTGTTGAGACTAAAGATGCTATTAAAGATAGAATGATTATGCAGTTTAAAGCATCTCAAAAAGGCTTTACTGCTAATGAAATAGAAATTAGAGGTAAGATTACTTTAGCTAAATACTTTGCATATGTAGAGATATATGATTTCTCTATAACCGAAGATGAAACTATTAATCTTAAAGACGGAGTAAAAAATACTCTTGTGACCAGACTTGGACTACAAGTTAAAATGGTCGATGCCCAAAGTGGGCTATATATGACAGGCTCAGGCTTAGGTCTCGCTACAACTACTAGAGAGGTAACCTTACTTAATGATCAAAATCTTAGCGAAGTACAATTCAATCAATCATCGATTGGTATTAGTACTCGTAAAGCACTAGAGACAGCAGTTGCTAAGATAGTCAAAAGAATGATACGTAAGAAAATATTTGATCACTAAGGGTTATGAGATGGTTACTAGTCATAGTAATTGCTGCGATGGGGATGTTCGAGGGTCATAGTCAGGCCCTCGTTCAAACCTATACAGATAGATGTACCGGAGAGGTAAAAGTGTTTTCTGTTCAAATAGGAGGACAAACAGTAGTAGCTTATTATAATAAATCTAGAGTATTTACTTCTACTGAATTTACTAACGGTACTTTACAAGCATGGCTTGAAGATACATATTCATGGTATCAAGCATTATCTCCATGCTCTTCAGGGAATGCAACTTCTCAAACTACACAACAAACAACAAGTCAAGCAACATCTAATGCTACCAATGCAGCTAATAACGCTACATCTGGAGCAACTAATAATACTAGCACAGGAAATGGAAGCACAGGAAATACAGGATCGACTGGAGGAACAGGAAGTTCTTCTGGATCAAGCAATTCAGGAAGTAGTGGAAGCAATTCCAGCGGAAATAACTCTGGAGGAGGAGACTCTTCAGGCAATAGCGATTCAGGAGGGAGTAACGATTCAGGTGGGACTGATAACTCGGGTAATGACAGTGGTTCGTCAGATTCAGATAACTCTTCTGGGAATGGAGATAGCAGCGATGGTGATTCGTCAGGAGAAGAGGGAAGTGATACAGGCGGTGAAAGCGAAGAAAATAAAGACGATTCAAAAAATGAAGAAAGCAAGGATGAAAAGTCTGATGAAAAATCTGAAGAGAAAGATAAAGAAGAAGTAGAAGAAAAAAAGAAAGAAAAAAAGAAGAAAAAAGAAGAAAAGAAAAAGAGTAAAGAAGAAGAAGAGGAGGAAGAGGAAGAAAAAGAACAAACTTTAGCACCTCCTATCATATCTGCTAACCTAGTAACTATGCAGATGATGGATGGAGTTTTACAACAAGCAGCCTCTTTTGGTTATTCACAATCATCACTTACAGGAATGGAGACATACTCTGCTAATGCAATGGTATGGTCTAACCTAAAGCAATACAGTCTAAACTTATCTCAAAGTACTGTATTCTTTAAATACGATAAAGAAGTAGACGTAATGATAAATAACCCCTTTACTGGAGGTCAAGATAAACTAGGTAGTTACTGGGAAAAAGGTTCCATAATGTTTGTACAATCTGTATCAGCTGGATATATGAGAATGTACTCTACTCACATAAGTACCGTAGGAATAAGTAACGTATACCTAGGAAAGGCTGATACCTTTTGGGAAGGTTTTGTTGGCGGAGTAGCCGCTACAGGTATGGGAGTATTTTTAGAAGGCGGTGAGGTAATTACTACAGCTGCATTTACAGCTTTTGGTACTAAGCCTTTTAACTTAAAGAGAGTAACTGTATCGCCAATGCTTGCTTATTCACATTCACCATTTACTTATGCATTTAAAGCAAAACAACCAACTTGGTCTTACTACGGTACATATATTATAGGTAGTAACTTTGACTTTAAGATGTCTCAGAGATTTAATGCTAATATAGGTGGAACTATTATCGGTAATACTCAACCAGGTATACCTTTATCTTTTGCTATTACGGTAGGTTCAAGATTTGCATTCTAGAAGCTATTTATATAAAAGATTGTTTCACTAAAATGTTACTTATGTTAAATTATTTAAAACGTAAATGGATGGCTTTTAAAGACATATTTAAAGACGAGAATGATATCAATGAAAAATCAGTAGTTGGTTTTGCATCATTTGCAATAATGACGTTATTCGCAGTCGTAGACTTAACAACTGGATACTTTGGGAAAGATTTAGTAATCAATGAATTTATTTATAATTCATTTGTTATTATTACATTGGGTTCATTTGGTATCGCTGAAGTAGGTAAAATTTTTGGTAAAAAGGAATAAAGTGTCAAAAGAAGAAATGAACATAAATAAGTTCTTAGCTAATAACTGGTCACTTATAGTTGGATTATTAGCAGCTATATTTACCGCTGGTACTTTATTTTCTGAATTCACTGCTTTAAAAAATGAATTACAAACAGTCCATGAAAGATTGGATAAAAAGATTAAAGTAATAAACGAACTTGAAGATAGGTTAGTAGACATAGAAAAAGAACTTCAGTACGAAAAAGGGTACTTAGAAGGTAAAGGAAATTAATAAATTATGGATTGTTATACAAGAAAACAAATCAAAGACGCTGTCACCGCAAAAGGTTACAAGTGGTTCGAGAGTGGTAATTACAATTTAAACATTGTAGGAGTAAGAAACTCAGAGACAGAGGGTAAAGTTACAAACAAGTTTGATGACTGTTTGACTCTTTCCTATAATGTAGACGGAGTAGAGAAATTTCATTGCTTTGCTGCTACCACTGATCCTGGTTCACATTGGGAGAAGAATATACTTAATAAAGATGGAGTAGCTATATTAGTACCAAATCAATATAGAGGTTCTCATAAGATTAGAAAGCATCAAGGTAAGTATGAAGCTTTATGTCAGAAGAAAGAAGTAAAAGTATATAGAGATAAAAATAAAGACGGAGTATATGATATGTTAGAAGAAAATATACACGAAGGTATTTACGGAATCAATATACATAAAGCTGGATCAAGAGTTAATGGATCAACACAAATTGACAAATGGTCAGCAGGATGTCAGGTCTTTTCTAAAGAGTCTGATTTTAATATTTTAATGGAAGCCGCTTATAAAGCTAAAGACTTATATGGTAACTCTTTTACCTATACTCTAATAGAAAGTAAAGATATAGTTGGCTAGTAAATTTAATTTTCATATATTATAGTTATGAATACAAGAGGATTACAGGGATACTTGCTGTTTGCCATTTTAGGTGGCTTTGTAGCATGGATGATTTGGGGTCAACCTGAGATTAAGGTTGATGTAGAATCTTATCAACTTAAAATAGAATTGTTAGAGCAAAAAGTAGACTCTCTCAAAACAAAGAACACTGTTTTAAAAGTTGAAGCAGACTCGTTAAGTAGTAAAATTACCGAGTACGATGTAAAAATTACGAAATTAAATTCTAGAATATATGTTATTAAAAAGCAAACTGAAGAAAGTCTTAATGCTGTCGATAGCTTTGGTGATGATGAGCTTGAACGCTTTTTCGCAGAGCGTTACAGACAGTACAAAGATTCAATTAACTAAACCTATAGCTAAGCTAGTTATCAAAGATCTAATTCAGTTCGATGGTTTGTCAACTGAAATGCTAACTATGCAAACTATACTAACTGAGACGAATAATAAACTTCTGACTCAGAACCAATTAGTTGTTAACTTAGAGTTACAAAACAACAATTTAGAGTCTGTTATCAGGGAATTAAATATAAAATTCAACACTCAAGCTCAGTTAACTTCTGACTTTCAGCTGGCTCTAAAGAGGCAAAAGCGACAATCAACTATTTATAAAATAGGATCTACTGTCGGTGCTGCGGCGGTCCTCTTATTGCTAGCAAAATGATACAAAGAATAAAACGTAACGTATTACCTACGATAATTGCTTTATCAGCATTTTCTGTATCCGCATCTGCAGCATTCTATTCTGTAAGTGGGTTAAGTAAATTATTTGCTGGAGCAAGCTTTGAGGTAATAATAATGGCTGGATCTTTAGAAGTGTCTAAGCTAGTAATTGCTTCATTACTATATCAATACTGGGATACTATTAATAAGTACCTTAGAACCTATCTAACCATTGCTGCCACAATTCTAGTAATCATCACTAGTATGGGTATATATGGATTCCTAAGTGCTGCTTATCAAGAAACATATCAAAAATTAAAAGTACAAGAGAATCAAATATCTTTTCTGGAAAGTAAAGCTAAATTCTATGAAGACGATGTTGCAAGATATGATGAAGAACTTAAAAGAATTAGTAATAACATTAGTACTCTTAGTGGTGCTAAGGCAACCTCAATACAAGTACGGGACACATCGGCAGTGGGCGGTGTTAGATCAACAATATCTACAGCTGAATTACGTTTGGCACAAAGTAGAATACAGGTTGAAGAAGATAATAGGAAAGCTGTTAACGTGCAAAGAACTGTGGCTGCTGATAGCTTACAGAAGTTTCAATTAGAGATACTAGAGTTAGAGAACAATGCGGATACAGTAGGAGAATTAGGTCCTTTACAGTATCTATCAGGTCTTACAGGTACTCCTATGGATAAGATCATTAATATTTTACTTCTTATAATTATATTTGTCTTTGATCCTTTAGCTATATCCTTAGTTATAGCAGCTAACTTTGCATTCGATCAAGCTAACCGAAAGAATCTTTATGATGAGTATGAGGATGAAATAGAGCCTGACTTATGGGATGATGATCCATGGGAAGAAGATGAAGAAGGTTTTCCTTTACCTAATAAAGACTTAACTGAAGCAGCAAAGGAATTTGAAGTAGTTGCTGAAGAAGTACTACCAGATGAAGCAAGAGGTTTTGCCCCTCCTACATCGGAAGATCCTCTATTGGATTATGATGAAGATGATGAAAAGAGAATGAACATAGTAGGGCAAAACGGTAATGAAGGTATACATTATGATGAAGCAAACTCTCCAGAAATAGACTGGAAAGTAGTTGATGAAGAAATATCAGATCCTACTCCAGTTAAAATTGTCCAAAAAGGACCTTCACAACACCGTGTTCTATATTCAAACGGTGATATCAAAAAAGTTAATAAAGACGACGATATTATAAGATATTTGTAGACATTTAGTTTGTAGTCTGCATATATTTTCTTATCTTTATAATATGTTTAACATATAAAACTTAGTTATGGCCCAATTTAGAGTTATACGTATGCTTCAAAAGACCTTCGAAGCTAACAGAGAAAAGGCATTAATGACGTTAGAACTTCTAACAGAGAACCCAGCCGGTATCGGCGACCATTCCACATCAGATTTTTATAATAATGCTGAAGAAGCAATCAAAGCTTTAGCAGAATCAGATGATGTATTAGAAACAATTAAAAGACATTTCGGAGACAATGAGTGATAGAGAAATAATGAATGCTAAGCATCCTCCTTCAGCAAGACAAATTTTAAAGGATGAATACCCTACTATATACAACGGGTATGAAGAGATTATGAATGAGCAGTTCGAACTATTTGCTAAGAAGCATTTAGACTACGGTATGCATAATGTAAGTGCAGGTACCAATCTCGATACTGCTGATGAAGTAGAATTTGCTATGACTGGATTATGGTATAGACTTTCAGATAAGATTAATAGATGGAAGAATATGATCATCTCAGGTCGTAAAGCACAGAATGAAACGTTAATTGATACCTTTCAAGATGTAACTAACTACGGTATTATAGCTCAGTTAGTATCTAGAGGTATGTGGAAAAATGATTAGATTTGGCTAAGAAACTAAAAGGTGAAGTTAAGAGAGTTTGGGAGAGTAAGATTAAACAATCACCCTCTAAGTATAAACATATTTCATATAGCTCAGCGAGTACCTATGCTAAGTGTCCTAAGTTATGGGACTTGCAATATAGACAAAAAGTAATTCCTTTTACTCAATCTATATACACTTGCTTTGGTACTGCTATGCATGAAACTATGCAAGAGTGGCTTACAGTAATGTACCATGACTCTGCTAAAGCAGCTAACGATATTAATGTAGATGATTTACTCTACAAAAATATGGTTCAAGCATACAAAGTAGGTAGAGCTCAAAACAAAGCTGACTTCTCAAACTCAGACGAACTGACTCAATTTTGGTTAGACGGTAAACATATCTTTGATTTTCTTAAAAAGAAAAGAGCTGCTTACTTTAGTACTAAAACTATGATGTTGGCAGGAGTAGAAACACTTTTGTATCAGCAATTAAGACCTGGAGTAATGTTCAAAGGGTTAGTTGATTTAGTATTTTACCATCCTAATGATGATTCATGGACCATTATAGATATCAAAACCTCTACTAGAGGATGGTCTCCAGACCAGAAAAAGAATCCTAATCTTACCGCTCAGGTAGTTATGTATAAAGAGTTCTTTGCTAGACAATTTGGTATAGATAAGGATAAGATTAAAGTTGAGTTCTTTATAGTTAAAAGAAGAGTACCTGCTGAAGCTGACTTTGCAGCAATGCAACGAAGAGTTCAACAATTTAGTCCTCCAGCAGGACCTAGAAAAACTAAACAGATTCTAACTCAATTGAATAATTTCATGGATGATGTTTTAGACGAAAATGGTGAGTTTATTGATAAAGAATATCATTGCGCTAATCCTTTAGGTAAGTGTAAGGAATGTTCTCGTTTTTAAGAATCACTAGCTATTTATATATAAATATATAAAAATATATTGTTATGAAAAATGAGAAATTAACCTCTGTTAAAGTTACTCAACCGTTATTTGATGAGTTCAAAATGAGCTGCCTTCATCACAACTTTTCTTTTAAAAAGCTTGCCGATCGAGCAATTTTTTTATATCTTACTAACGATGAGTTTAGAGAAAAAATTCACAGACAAACAAACATAGTTTTAAAAAAGACAGATGACAGAAAAGTTTAGACCTCTACCTCAAGCGGATAGAAAAAAAGTACTTCTACTGTGTGATGATTTACGAATGCATTCCGGAATTGCTACTATGGCAAGAGAATTTGTAGTAGGAAGTGCACATCACTTTAATTGGTTCCAAGTAGGAGCTGCAGTACAGCATAGCGAAATAGGTAAGATTATGGACATCTCAGAAGATGTTAATAAGCAAATTGGTATCGATGATGCTGATGTAAAGATACTACCTAATAATGGATATGGAGATGCTCAATTAGTTAGAGATTTAATCAAAAGAGAGAAGCCTGATGCTTTATTTATCTTTACTGATCCAAGATACTGGGTTTGGTTATTCGAAATAGAAAGAGAGATTAGAAATGAAATACCTATTGTATGGTTAAACATATGGGATGACTATCCTGCACCTATGTACAACAAACAATACTATAATTCTGTAGATGCTCTGTTAGCTATTTCTCAACAAACTAAAGTAATTAATGAGCTTGTATTAGGAGAAGATTATAAGAATAAATTATCAGCTTACGTACCTCACGGTATTAATTCAGATCAATTTAAACCTATAGATAAAAGTAGCGAAGAGTATTTAACTTTTAAGAAAGAGGTATTAGGAGATAATGAGTATGAGTACGTAGTTTATTTTAACTCTAGAAATATTCATAGAAAGAGACCTGGTGATGTGATACTATCCTATAGGTTATTCTGTGATAAGATTGGAAAAGAAGCAGCCTCTAAGTGTGTGTTAATAATGCATACATCAAGTAAAGATGAACATGGGACAGACCTTAGAGCAGTTAAAGAAGCAATATGTGATCCTACATATGTTAACGTACTATTCTCAGAAGCTAGAATTAACCCAGCACAGATGAACGGACTATATAACTTAGCTGATGTTACAATGCTAATTTCATCTAATGAAGGTTGGGGATTATCTTTAACAGAATCAATGCTTACTGGTACTATGATCATACCAGCTGTAACAGGTGGAATGCAAGACCAAGCTAGATTTGAAGATGAAGATGGTAACTGGGTTACTTTAACTCCAGAGTTTCCTTCTAACCATAGAGGTACGTATAAGAAATGTGGCGAATGGGCAGTACCGGTATTTCCTTCTAACATATCATTAGCTGGTTCAGTACCTACTCCTTATATCTTTGACGATAGAGTAGATCCAGAAGATGTAGCAAATGCGTTATTAGAAGTATATATTCTATCTCCTGAAGAAAGAGCATCTAAAGGTAATAGTGGCCGTGAATGGGCTATGTCAGATGAAGCTGGCTTCACAGGAGTACAGATGAGTAATAAAATTATACAACAAGTTGATAAAACTATAGAAGACTTTGAACCTAGAGAGCAATTTGATTTTGTTAAAGTAGGTCCTCGTCCAAGTAAGTATATTGAACATAAATTAACAGGTTATTAATATGAGTAAGTTAACAGTTGCAATAAGTTCACCAGTAGATACCTATTCAGGATATGGAGCTAGGTCCAGAGATTTAGTAAAGGCATTATTAAAATCTAATAAGTATAACGTAGTTTTACTATCACAAAGATGGGGTAATACTAGATTTGGATATTTAGAGGACCATAATGAGACTGAACTGTCATCACTAATAGTCCCTGGATTACAATCACAACCTGATGTTTGGATACAGATTACAGTACCTAATGAATTCCAAAAGGTAGGAAAGTACAATATAGGAGTTACTGCTGGTATGGAGACAACCTTAATGCATCAATCATGGATTGAAGGATGTAATAGGATGGACTTAATATTGACTTCATCTGAGCATTCTAAGAATGTAATTAAAGGTTCAGTATATGATATCAAAGATAAAAATACTAATGCAATCATTAATAAACTTTCATTAGAGAAACCAATAGAAGTTTTATTTGAAGGTGTTGACATTAATAAGTATACAGTTGCTTATACTAAAAGTGAATTATCAAAATCACTAGACAGTATCAAAGAGAATTTTTGCTACTTGGTAGTTGGTCATTGGATGCAAGGAGAGTTTGGACACGACAGAAAGAATATAGGTTATACTATTAAATCTTTCTTAGAGTCTTTTAAAACTAAACAAAAACCTCCTGCATTAATCTTAAAGACTCATACTGCTACAACTTCCATTATGGATAGAGAACGTATACTAGAGAAAATAGATGCGATTAAAAAGACAGTTAAAGGAGGAAGGTTGCCTAACATATATCTGATACATGGTGAAATATCAGATGAACAGATAAATGAGCTCTATAATCATCCTAAAGTTAAAGTAATGGTTAGCCATACTAAAGGAGAAGGATTCGGTAGACCGTTACTAGAATTCACTACTACCGGTAAACCTATTATCGCCTCAGGATGGTCTGGGCAAGTAGACTTCTTAGATAAAGACTTAACTTTACTTATTGGAGGTACACTTCAAAATGTCCATCCATCAGCCGCTGTTAAAGATATGATATTGACAGAAGCTCAATGGTTTACTCCTAGTGATGCAGATGTATCTAAAGCATATAAAAAATCATTTAAGCAATATAAGGAGTTAATTAAATCAGCTAAGAAACAGAGAAGACATACATTAGATAATTTTACGTTTGATGATATGACAGATAAATTACAGAGCATTTTAGATAACAATATACCTGATATGCCTAAACAAATTGAACTTACTCTACCAAAGTTAGAGTTACCTAAACTAGAAAAGATAGATGGATAAATTAATAACATGTAAAAGATGTGGTAGTGATGCTTGTTATGAACAACAGATACAAGCAGAAGACCAGAACGTTACAACGTGGATGTGTATGGGTTGTGGATTTACTTCTTCTACTATCATGGTAGAGGACAGTAAACTGTATAACGACCTTCTGGAAACTTCACCGGAACTATATAAAGACCTACTCTATAAAGATGATGAGAATCACATATGGGCTCCTTCTACTATTACTATACCCGGTAAGGGAATGGTATTCTTAGACGGTGCTACAAAAGAGGACTGGACATGGACTGCAGTAAAGGCTACTAAAATTACTGCTGAAGATAGAAAGATAAAAGAATTCCCAGCAGAACAAGAGTATAAAATGGATATGAAAAAGAAGAAGCTATACGGTAAAACGGACTTTATGGACGCTATGGAACATATAGGATTCTTTTCAATTGAGATATGAGAATAAGTTACGCCATAACAGTATGTAATGAATTCGTAGAGGTACAAAAACTTCTTCAATTTATATTAGACCGTAAAAGGGACGAAGACGAAGTTGTAGTCTTGTTTGATAAGCAAGCAGGAACAGCAGAGGTATGGGCGTACTTACAAAAGCTTAATATAAAAGTAGAAGCTAAGTCATTTAAAAATCACTTTGCTGATTGGAAAAACTATTTAACATCATTATGTGAAGGAGATTATATCTTTCAGATTGATGCTGATGAGATTCCTCATGAAGCTTTACTTGCTAACCTACCAGGAGTATTAGAAGCTAATCCTGATAATGAAGTTTTTTTAGTCCCTAGAGTTAATACAGTAGAAGGTTTAACTCAAGATCATATTGATAAATGGAGATGGAATGTTAATGAACAGGGATGGGTAAACTGGCCAGACTATCAATGGAGAATATATAAAAACTCAGACCATATTAACTGGACTAACAAAGTGCATGAAAAACTTGAAGGGTTCAAGTTATATGCTCCCTTACCTCAAATAGAGTCTTTTAGTTTATACCACCCTAAAGACATTAAGAGGCAAGAAAAACAGAACACTTATTACGATACGTTATGATTAAAATAGATGTAAAAGTCGGCGACACTATTATGGTAGGTCGATTTAAAAACAAAAGAACTAAAGTTAAAACTATAGAGTACGATGAGTTCGGTATGCCTATTATTAATGGAAGACCAGCTTGTACCTTTAGATTAGTACCTAACCCTAGATAACACTATTTATTATTATGAACTATCTTGAAACACTAATATCGGCAAACGAAGTAAAAGGTTCCTTAATTGAATTAGGATTTGGTAAAGGTAATAATCTTAGAGAATTCATTTCATTTATGAATGGAGGAGATGTTACTAAAAGGAACATATGGATTTACGAATCGTTCGAGGGTTATAAGTCCCCTACTGAAGAAGATAAAGAGGCTTTTGTTAAAGGAGGCTTTAAAAGACCTATACAACCAGCATTTGATATTAGACATACTATCAATACAGAAGTTCAATTAGTAAAAGGTTATATCGAAGAAACACTTCCTTCATCTTATAATTCAGAAGAACCAGTAGCAATTATACATACACATTTAGTTAGTTACTCTAGTACACTTCATGGATTAAGTATGCTGAAGAATAAATTAATAGACGGCGGTTTAATTATTATAACCGATTACGATCTATTCCCTGGTACTAAACAGGCTGTTGATGAATTTGTATACGGTAATACAAAATTATGGCACTTAACTAAGTACAATGGATTTGCAGTTATTAAAAAAATTCAATTAGTTGAGATAGGAACAAAAGTATCTAGAAGCAGAACTTCAGGACTTTAGTTGTATATCAATTAGTTTTTTCTTATATTAAAATATGGTTATATACGTAGACATAGACGACACTATAGCAGATTTCGAAGTAGGAGCAAATAAAACTGACTACTATCTTGCTAGGCCGATTCCAATGAACATCGATAAGATTAATAAACTATACGATGAAGGCAATACAATAATTTACTATACTGCTAGAAGCTCAGTAAGTGTACACAAGAGAGAAGAGTATACTAAGCTCACAACAAAACAATTAAACGAATGGGGATGCAAATACCATGACGTATCTGTAGGTGAAAAGCCTCCATACGATTTACTTATTTGCGATAAATCAAAAAGAATAGAAGAGTTATGAAAAAGACGTATATCATAGCAGAGATTGGAATTAATCATCAAGGTGATTTAGCCATAGCTAAAAGATTAATTGACATAGCAGCAGCAGCAGGCTGTGATGCAGTAAAGTTTCAAAAGAGAAACCCAGACGTTTGTGTGCCGGAAGCACAAAAAAACAAACCTAGAAGCTGGCAAGGAGTGGATATGACCTATCTTGAATACAAATATAAAGTCGAATTCGGCAAAGAAGAGTATGATGAGATAGATCGTTACTGCAAGCAACAGAAGATTGCCTGGTCAGCTTCACCATGGGATATGGATTCAGTAGAGTTCTTAGAGCAATACAACTTACCATTTGTTAAATTACCTTCAGCTTCATTAACAGATGACGAACTACTTACAGCTTGTGTAGAGAGATTTCCTAAGGTTATATTCTCAACTGGTATGTCGACAGCTGAAGAGATAGATCATGCGGTAGACACCTTAAGAATAGCTAAGGCATACTACAATAGGAAAGATAAGATAGGGCTACTTCACTGCAACTCTACTTACCCTGCACCTGTTAAAGAGTTAAATTTGTCTGCTATTAAGACATTAACTAACAAGTACCCAGACTTCGAAATAGGTTACTCAGGACATGAGATGCTATTAGGTACTACAGTTTCATCTGTACTATTGGGTGCTAGTATTATTGAGAGACATATTACTTTAGATAGAACTATGGAAGGATCTGATCATAGCGCATCAGTAACACCTCATGGGTTATTTAAATTAGTATCAGGCATCAGAGAATTAGAAGATGCTTACGGTGACGGAGTAATTCAAGTTACTGAATCAGAAAAACCTGTTAGAGAAAAATTAAGAGGATAATGAAACTTTTACATCTTGGAGTATATGATAGAAATATAGGAGATAACATCGCACTAGCTAACCTACAATACTCTATAGATAAGTACTGCAGCAAAGATATAGAGGTAATTGGATTCAATTTAGAAAACCTATGGTATCAAAAAAATAGCGTAGCATCAGTAAGAGCTCTTTACAATGACATAGTTGATACAGTAGATTTTATACTCGTAGGAGGAGGAGGTCTATTAGAGTACGGAGGGTACCAAGAGAAAGATAGCGGTTGGAAGCTACCATTCTGGGAAGAAACATTAAAGTTTATAAAGATTCCTATCTACTATTACGGTGTAGGAGTTAATACATTTAGAGGAGGTGGAGAATATTCCGATAAAGCTAAAAAAGCATTAACAGATACTATATACCATGCGAATGGTTTTGCAGTAAGAAATGACGGTTCGTATAATAAACTTAAGAACTGGATTGGACTTCCGGAAGATGCAACAAACAAAGTAGAAGTAGTACCTGACCCAGGATTGCTTCATCTAGATAGATTTGGTATAGAAAGAAAAGAAAAGGTAAACAAGCTAGGCTTTCAGCCTGCTATCAACCAAAGCACAGGAATAAATAATAATAGGTTTAATGGTGAAGCAAATCTGAACATACTCTTAAATAAATTTAAAGATGCTAAAGTATACCCGCATACTAGTAAAGACTTTAGATTTGGTAAACCAGTTATTACTGTTGAAGAATTTGCAAATAAGTATAGAGTATTCGAAAACTTAGATCTATATTTAGAAAAATATAAAGAGATTGATTATGTTGTTGCAATGCGAGGACACGGCCAAATGATATCTATGGGTATGAATATACCTGGAATATATCTAAGCACTCAAGACAAAGTAAGAGACTTTTCTATTGAAAATGGATTCGAAGATTACAATATAGATATGACAGATGAGCTTTGGGAAGAAAAGCTAGATTCATCTATCAAAAAATTAACAGATCATAATTCTAAATACCTCAAAGACTGGTATGAACTTAGAGATGAGTTTATAAAGAAATGTCATGAGGTAGATGAAAAATGGATTAAAACAAAACTCAGTAAATGGCTTGTATAATTTGTGGAGGGTCTTTAACTGAGATTCAGTATAAGGTAGAGAGATGTGATAACTGTCATCATAATTATATCAGGTATGATGGTGATGGACTTTACTACCATAAAACTTTATATCGCTCTGAAGGACATGATGGTACTAGAGGCGGAGGTGAAGTAGTTGACGGAGTATTCACTGACCAGTTTCATAACAGGAGACATAACATATGTAAGAATAGAATAAAGTACTTAGAACCTTTCTTAAGTGAAGTAGATAGTATTCTTGACATAGGAGCTGGTGGAGGAACATTTCTTAACCTGATAAAAGATAGAGTTAGTATAGCAGAAGGAACAGAAGTAAGTGACATATGTAATAGCAATCTTACTAACGAAGGTTACAAAGTTTACCATGGAGCTTTTACTCAAATGAGCATATCTAAAACATACGATCTAGTAACATGTTGGCATGTATTAGAACATATAGAGAACTTAAAAGACTTCCCTGCAAAGCTACATGCAGTTACAGGTAAATACGCAGTATTAGAAGTGCCTACGAACAGAAGATTTAGAAACCCTGATGATAACTTCGACGGACACTTTCATTACTTCTCAGAAAAATCTCTTAGACTTTTATTTCAAGATTTATTTACTGTTGACTACATAAAAGAAGGAGTACAGAAACCTTGTTTACAAATTAAATTAAGTAAGTAATGGATTTTAATAAGAAATATAACAAAAAAGATATCCTTATAATAGGCGGCGGTACTTCTACAAACGATGTTAAGTGGGAGAAAATTATTACTCCTGAAACTTTCATATGGACTTGTAATGATTTCTACTTGAATGATAGAGTTACAGCATACGATATTGATCTATTTCAACTTGCTTATACTACTGATTTGTATAACCAACAACTAATAGACTACATTAAGAGAGTTAAACCTTTTACCTACTTTGAATATAATCATTATAGACAGAAATGGAACGCTCCTGAATTCAAAGAGTTTGAACAGAAAGTAGACTTCGGTATACCAGGAATGAATATCGATATAGGTCAAGTAAAATATTCAGAAGGACAAAAGTCTGGTGCAGTATTAAGATTAATTATGCTTGCATTAGCTACCAATGCTAAGAATATATACTTTGTAGGGTTTGATGGCTTTAATAAAGCATTTAGTAATGCACATGCTTTTACCGGACACAAAGGATTAAAAGATAGTGATACAAGAAGAGATTGGACTAAAGGTTACTACGATGTATTCATGCAAGCTTATCTCATACTTGCCGAATATGATACTCAGAATAGATTACAGAATTTAGGAGAAGGATTTGATTATAACATAGCAACAGAAGTAAGCAAGAAATACTTTCCATTAAGAAAAGAAATTTATGAAACCATTAGATAGTGTAGCAATAATAGTTCAAGCAAGATTGAATAGTCAGAGAGTGCCTCAAAAAATGATTAAAGATTTTAACGGCACTACCTTATTTGGATTAGTTCTAGATAAGATTAAAGAAGCCCTTCCTAGTAAACAAGAAGACATATGGGCTTCAGTATATGAACCTGAACTGTACGATATAGCTAAAGCAAAAGGAGTCAATATATTTAACAGGAGTAATGAATCAGCTAACAATGACAATTCATTGCAGAAGATTTATGAATGGCATGATAAGTTACCTAAGCAGTATAAGTACGTTATGTTAGTATCAGGATGTAATCCTTTATTAGAACCTACTACGATTAGAGACTTCTATAATAAGTTTGTCACTCAAGATGAAGAGAATTTATTTGCGGTCATGGAGAAAAAGCAATACTATTGGAACAAAGAAGGTTCGTTAGTTACTCCATGGCCGCAGGATCAAACAATAATGAATACAAAAGCAGTTGAGCCTACATACGAGGCAGCCCACGTACTTTACGCTTCTAGATTAGATTTGATAAAGGAGAATAAATTCATGGGAGACTTTCAAGCACCGGGAGGTATTAAATTATTTAAGATGGCTGAGCTTGAAGCATTCGATATTGATTACCCTTGGCAGTTCGAAGTAGGAAAATTATTATACGAAAAAGTTGGAAAGCAAATAAAAAGTTCTTAAATTAAATATAAAAGCAAAGTATGATATATTGGTTCACAGGTCAGCCAGGTTCTGGTAAGACAACATTAGCTAATGCATTTAAGCAGTATCTAATAGACAACAAACTCCATCAAGGAGAAATTTTTATGGTAGATGGAGATGATCTAAGAGAGTTAACCACAAATAAAGATTACACTATTACAGGTAGAGTAACTAATGTAAATACAGCTCAAAAGATATCTCACTACTTACTTAATCAAGGACATACGGCAATAGTATCTGTCGTAGCACCTTATATAGATCAAAGAGAAGATTTTAAAAATAACCTACAAGGTAAAGTAAAAGAGATCTATGTGCACACTACTGAAGAAAGAGGTAGAGAAAATTTCTTCGCTTCAGCTTATAAAGATCCTAAATCAGATTTTATTGAGTTAAATACTTCTAACATCACTCCTGAAGAGTCTTTAACACAGTTAGTTAATACTCTTTGGCCTCCTGTCGAGGAAGAATATGTTGAAGAAGAAACTAAGAAGAAGACATACTTTGTTGATATCGATGGAACTATATTTAAGTATAGAAAGTTCGGTACGTATGAATCTACTCCTGCAGAAGTAATTGAGACAACATTTGCTCATTTAAAGAAACTAGAAGTAGAAGGACACATGATCATACTTACTACTGCTAGACCAGAAAGCTTATATGATCTTACCTTAAGAGAGTTAAATGAAAATAATATCCCATTCAGTAAAATTATTATGGGTATAGAGAGAGGTAATAGGTATGTAGTAAACGATAAGGAGTACAAATCTGGTGAAGATAGAGCTATAGCAATCAACGTAGAAAGAGATCAAGGCATATGAAAAAGTATTTAGCACAAGCAGCATTTCAGTCTTCATATAATGAGAATAAATACTCAATGTATATTGGAAGATGGCAACCTTGGCATGGAGGTCATAGGTGGCTTATTGATCAAAGGTTAGAGGAAGGTAAGAACGTATGGATTGCAATTAGAGATATTCCACCAGATGAAAAGAACCCTTGGACAGCCCAAGAGGTATTAGTTAACTTGGGTCATGAGTTAAAAGATCTGATAGAGCAGGGTAGAGTAAAATGCACTATCGTACCTGATATTGAATCAATTAATATAGGTAGAGGAGTAGGGTACGATGTAATAGAGCATTGCCCTCCGGATGATGTTAAGAACATCTCAGCAACTAAGATAAGGGAACAGATGAAAAAAGATGGTAAGTTATAAAAGACATTTCGCTAAAACAATATCATGGAGAATAATAGGAACAATAGATACAATCGTCCTTTCGGGTCTAATTACAGGTTCTTGGGGGACAGGATTGGCGATTGGAGGCGTGGAAGTTATTACCAAAATGGTACTATACTTCCTTCACGAAAGAGCTTGGTACAAGTTAAGTAGTTATGGAGTTAAAGAAGTTAATAAGTAGTACTAATGACAGTTACGAAAGAATAAAACTGTTAAAAGATGCCTGTAAGGATGAAACCATATACTTAGTAACTCCTGGACCTTCATTAACTACGCATAATAGAGAGAAGTTATTAGAGAAGCTTAAAGGTAAAGTTGTACTTGCTTGTAAACAATCATATGAGTACGTAAAAGAAGTAGCTACATTTCATTTAATGTCAGCGTATTCATATCAACCATACAATTACTACTCAGAAGATACTATAGTTCATTGGCAATTGACAGCAATGAATATGCCTCATGAAGTTAGCAGGATAAAGAATGAATGGAAATCTCCTGCCGACATATTAGTTCCTTGTTACTCAACCCCTTGGGTAGATATGTACAATACTACAGCATTTAGTAGACGCTTCGAACAATTTGAAACTTACGGCGACGGTAGAATCATATGGGGTCCTGGTATAATGTACGAATCTGGTTTTCCTCTTGCTATGCATTTAGGAGCTAAAAAAATAGTTACTATCGGATGGGATATAGGAGACTTATCTAAGTTTGAAGAGAAAGATAACTTTAAGTTAGGTGATGATAAATGGGTTAAGGAACATGCACACTCATTATATAAAACTCATGCAGGTGCTGGACCAGATTATAAAGAGTTGAAAGAAACGATAGACAGTACTAAAGAAATGTACGATTATTTCTTGGATAAGAACATAGAAGTTCATATATTATCTAGTACTAGCCCAGCTGATAAAAGGTTTAAAAGAATAACAATTGATGAAATATAATTTAGCACTTTACTGTAAGACTTATATAAATGATTTTAGTAGATTATCTAAATTAATAGAGTCAATAGAGAAACACAATAAAGACTTATTACCAGTTTACTTCTCTTGTCCTTCTTCTGACATACCTGCTCTAAAGAAAACCTTAGGGCATTTTGTTTGTACTATTATTCCTGATGAAGAGATATATCAACCTCGTAACGTATTAGCAGGATGGGAAAATCAAATGCTTATTAAGTTACATGCATTCAAAGCGATTGATGCAGACAATCTATTAATACTAGATTCAGATAGTTACTTCATTAGAGATTTCTATAAAGCTGATTTTATAGTTTACAATAATATACCTTATACTATTATTCATGAGAATGTTCAACAGTCGGAGTATGAAACAAATTTAAAGAACGGTACATATAGCGAGACTGGATATGCTAAAGCTGTAAACGCTTACAGATCTATTTTTGGAGGTAAGTCTAATAGGATATATGATTACGGACCTAATCCTCATTTATGGAATAGATTAGTTCTAGAACATTTCGAAGAGCACTACCTTAACAAGCATAAGATTGGTATGGAAGACTTTCAATTGGCTATGAAGAAACAGTTTGGTATACACTTTAGAGAGACTCTTACCTATGGAGAGTATTTACTAGCAGCTAAGCCAATAGATATTGTACCTTGCGGTCCTTTATTTAAAGTGTACCATTGGAAAGAATCATTCGACTTTGAAAACTCTCAAGGATGGGTTAAAGAGGAGAAGATTGAAAAAACATATTTAGGAATAATTAAACAAAGTAACTGGTCATGATATTATATCAAGTACATCACATGTGGTACGAGACTGCAATGATACAAGAGTGTTGGGATTCAATCTTAGCAGCTAAAAGAGCAGCTCCTAATGTAGAAGTAAAAGTTAGAATATGTCTCAACAAACAAACATACGTTGAACAGCCTAATAAAGGCTCAGACGTAAACAACTTCTTTAATAAACATTTAGAACATGCTCTATTCAAAGATAAGAATACGGAAATAGTTATTAAAGGTGATGATGTTCCGTTTTATAATATAGCAGACTGGCGTAGAGAGCAATATGATAAAGATGCTAAGTATACAGTTTGGGGTGAAACAGATACGATTCTACCTAGAGATATATTTGCTATCTTAGATTCAGTTAATATAGAACAACCACATGCACTTACATTTGCTGGTAGACCTATGTGGGATAACACATGGGATGTAGTAACTCATGAAAGGTTACAAGGTTACGATAAGCCTTGCCAATGCGATACTCATAAAGAAGATTGTATTGAACTATTAGAAGCACCATGGAAGTACAAAGATTACATCTCTCAAGCGGAGTTGGATGAGTTTAATGATTCTTCTGGAGACATTAAGATCCAACAAGTGCCTTGGAAGATTGACGGTAGTACAGTTTGTTTATCAGGGGGACTGGTAACCCCATTTATCGCACCTGGTATGCATTTTGTAAGAGAAGACACATGCCTTGAGTGGTATCTCCGGAAGAATAATATACCCCAGGTGTGTGTGACTACCAGATTGAAAGGACATAACTACAAACACCCTAGCAAGAGAGTAGGTACGTTTTCAACTAGAGACGATAAAGTATTTAAAACATACGCTGATGCAAGTATAGCAGCTATGCAAAAATTTATTAATGAACTATGATTACACATTGTATAAGTACATATAGAAATCTAAACTATCTAAAACTAGCTGTTGAATCAGTTAGAAAGTACTCTTACTATAAAGATGCTCCTTTTATTATTCATTCTGATAGATCTAATGACGATGGAACTAATGAGTGGCTCTTAAATAATAGTGAAAAATATAACCTAACCCTTATTATCAGAGACTTAAACCCTTCTGGTATTGGCCCTGGAATGAATATATGTGCTGAAAATGTAGAGACAGAATACATTAACTTTCTTCACTCAGACTTTTATGTCACTCCAAATTGGGACTTAGCACTTATGAATGTTCATAATAAGTTTCCTGATAAAAAACTTTGGGTCAATTCATTTCGAATAGAACCGAATATGTTTGGTGACAAAGACAGGCCCGGTACTCATTTTGTTCCTAAGGAAGCATTTGGAGCATACTATGACGACTTTCAACCTACACATATGTTAAGGTATGCATCTGAGTTAGCAAACATGAATGACTTCCTAATCCCAAAAGGAGAAGGAGTATCAGGTCTGGTTAAGAAAAGTGTTTGGGATGAGACTGGAGGAAATGATGATAGATTTGCTCCCACTAGTTGGGATGATTACGATTTGTTCTGGAGAATGATGCAGAATGGAGTGGAGTTTCTAATGCCTACTAAGTCGGTTGTGTGGCATTTTGGTGCTAGAGGTTCTCACAGATTAGAAGAAAATAATAACAAAACATCAGAAAGGCAATCTAAGCATGAAAGAATCAATGCTCAGAAGTTCTACGATAAATGGAAAGGAATGCCTAAGTTTGATCAACACGGAATGATATGCGACATACAGTAATTATACCATCATACAATACTTTAAGTCACCTTAAGAATACTTACGAAAGTATCAAGCTGTGGGGAAAAGACGCAACTATCATTATTATAGATGATGCATCAGAGGATGGTACTGCTGAATGGTTAGGTACCTTAAGAGATAAAATGCTAAAGACTATCATTAGCAAAGAGAGAAAAGGACATACATATTGGTACGATGAAGGAATGAGGTTAGCTGAAACAGATATAGTTTCTATACTTCATTCAGATATGATTATAGGTCCTAATTACTTTGAGAATTTATTCAAGCATTTAGAGAGAGGTAAAGTAGTATGTGCTACTAGAATAGAACCTCCTATTCATCCTGCTGGTAGAGAAAAGATAGTAAGAAACTTTGGAGATGAAGCTTATAACTTTATGTGGGATGCTTTTAAAAAGTTTGTTGTACAAGAGAAAGCTGATAATGTGAATGTAACTACTAAAGGTATATTTGCTCCTTGGATGCTTTATAAAGAAGATCACTTTGCAATTGGAGGACATGATCAAAGATTTGCTCCTTTTGGATATGAAGACTCAGATATATTTAACAGATGGATACTTGCTGGTTATGAAATGATTCAGTCTAGAGATTCTTTAGTATATCATATGACCTGTAGAGGGCACAGATGGAATAACGGAGTAGGAAAAGAGAATCCGGACTATAAAGATATTATGTCTAGATGTGAAAGAGAGTACATACGTAAGTGGGGTGATTGGATACAGAATGATTCTCTACAGTACCCTATTATTAATCCTCGGTACGATAAACAGATTAGATTATTTAACGGTACAGCAGATAAACTTGCATTATTAGAACCATGGGCAAATAGTATCTACTACGATGGTCCTGTAAGTGATATTAAAGAGTATATTGCAACTGAAGGTACTAGAACAGTTATTAATTTAGACAGTAAGATAAACCGAGATGGAGCATTTGCTGATGTCGATATAAGAGTAGATGGAAATACGTTTACTCAACAAGATTATATTTATATAAGACAGGTAAATGCTATACTAGCTCAGAATAAACCTCAAGAAGGTAAATTTAAGCTAGGTAACTTAGAAATACAAATTAACAGATATGAAGAAAAAGATAACAATTGAATTTACTCACCTAGATGGTTCAATAGAAGAGATTACTTTCGAAACGGACAAGAGTTATGAATGGACTGTTGAACAATTTAGCCGCAACAGAGCTATATCATCTCATAGATTAATTAACGAATCAAATGTTTCTGGTAAACAAATGCTATTTGGCTGATATTTATTTGTATATACCAATTATATTTCTTATATTACATTATGGACAAAATAGAAAAATACGTAAGAAGCTTGATCAACGAGGCTGCTAAGATAAAATTTGCAGGTCATACCTTCATGTTAAAGATTGATACAAACGAAGACCCTCAGAAGAAAGGAGTAAAAGTTCAATTCCTTCCTACTAAGTTTGGTAGCATTACGACTACAGAACAAAACGATATTGCTATCGAATTAGAGAAGAGATTAGAATCAGGTCTTGCAGAGTATGAACTTAGAGTAGAGAGAGACAGAAACTTAAAAGATAAGACTATTATTGGATTCTTTATCTACATTGAATACTTTGACAAGATAATTAGAAAAGCTCTTTCAGGTCAAAACCCAACTGGAGGAACAGACACACCAGGGGAGGAGATTTAATAGATGAAAGGTTATATATTCTACAGCAATACAGATCATAAGAAAGAACCAATTAGCTACGGTAGATTTAGTTCTTTAAAAGAAGCTGTAAATTGTTTTGCAAAGATTAAGAGGCTACCTGTAAAGGAATTTAATAATATTTTTACTGTAGAGAAGCATGGCAACGATAGATCCAAAAAAGAGAATTAGACAGACACTTCATTCAATACATCCTGTCTCATTCAGAATAAAATACATAGAACCAGATAAGGAATTTATGAACAAGCAACTCTTTATTAAGATACTTAACAACTTAAAGAAGATCGAAGATAGAAGAGACTTTATGGTTGAAGAGATAGGAATGGATATGACTGCTTATGAAGATCTATTCTTTAGTGTAGTAGAAGATTGCTTTAAAATGGTATTCACCAAAGAGCAACTTGCTTTAGTACAAATGTACCTATACCAACTAGTCCCTGATAAGAGTTGGGACGGAACCATTACGGTTGAGAAAGGAAAGGAAGAAGTGATAGTCAACTTTAAGACTCCTTCTGAAGTATGGGATGTAATAAAAGAGTACAAATAGTTGCCTCCCTGCGTTATTTTTCTTATATTTAGTATAAATAAATAATCGTTATATGAATACAAAAGACCTAGTTATGATCCCTTGCCCGAAATGCGGCGAACCTTACCCTGAACTTAGAAAAACTAAATACGGATACAACTTCTGTGTTAACTGTTCAACAGTAGAATCTGTTGTGGGTATTACAACTGTAGAAGGCTCAGGAGATCATACGTATAATGACCTAATCATTATGGATGCTTCTAGAGCTAGAAGAATAGCTCTTGCTGAAGCAGAAGCCAAAGGAGACAAACAAGCTACAATAGAGCTTTTAGACTTCGAACAAGATGAATTTGCAGTATCTCAATCTGTAAAAGAGGCAGTTAATAATACTTTGGACGAAGAAGAAAACGACTACGTATGAGTTGGGTAAGCGATGGTACAGTTAAAGCACAATCAGCTTTAATATGGATTCCAGAACATGCTCCAAAGAATGGAGTATTTAAAGTCTGGTGGACTTATGAAGATCCTCTTGAAGGAGTATCGTTAGAAGATAACGGATGTCATTTGAGGTGGCAAATGGAATTTAAAGACGGTAAAAGAGCAGACGGTACTTCATATGGTTTCTTTCCTACAGGACAGATTAGACAGATTATTACCTGGAAGGATGATCTTATGGATGGACCTAACTATCAATTCCACTATAACGGTATTATAAACAACCAACGTCACTACCGTAAAGGAAAAGAGCATGGTGTATGGTTCAAGAGAGACTTTGACGGAACTGTAGAGAATGTACAAGAGTGGAAGGATGGAGAGTTACTATGGGAAGGTTCACACAACCCTCCACATTGTCGTTCATGGCATCTAGAACAAATAGAACTAAATGGGAGCACCGAGTAAAATACTTACCAAAGAAGATATAGTTAGAGCTCAGAAAGTAACTCGATCTAATATGGCAGCAGCCAGGTACCTTCATGTTTCTTATAACCATTATAAGAAGTACGCTAAAATGTACAAGAATGAAGAAGGAGTTACTCTTCTGGAAGCTCATAAGAATCAAGCTGGGGAAGGTATACCTAAATTTGCTATTGCGGGTATAGATAATATTCCGTTAATGGACGTACTTGAAGGTAGAGTTCCTATTGAGCACTTTGATCCTAGAAAGATTAAAGCAAGATTACTAAGTGAAGGTAAGTTAGTTGAAGTCTGTGCTAAGTGTGGATTTGCTGAAAGAAGAGTCACTGACCAGAAGATACCGGTTATACTTAACTTTAAAGATGGCAATAAAAAAAATTGGCACTTAGAAAATTTAGAGTTTCTCTGCTACAATCATTCCTTTCTTTATGCAGCTTCTCCTATAGATGAGAAACGTGCAGAGGCAATGGAAGACTACGTGAGAACAAAAGATGAAGAACCTTCTTGGGAGTTAGATGAGCATCATATAGAGCATCTTAAAGAGTTAGGACTATATGAAGAAGAAAAACCCGGTGAAGAGTATATTTCAAGATTATAAAACTATTTATAACCATGGCCAAAAAAGAAAAAAATAAATTTTCTACTTGGAAAAAGAAGAAACCTCTTGAAAGAAAAGTTGCTGACGACCTAGTCAAGCAATCTGAACGTAATGAAAAGTTACGAGAAAAAAGGATAGGAACTAGCTTCCTTGATATGTTTAACTAATAATTATTTTATGAAAAAACTTCAAAAGATTACCTTATGCGCTATAGTTGTGTTCACTCTTATGGCATTCGCATCAGTCAATAGAAGTTATAATTATAGTACTCCTCTAGAATTACAAGCTAAACCAGCTACAATCATAGAGGTAGAACTACTTCCAGAAACAGAAGTAGTGATAGTTAGGAAAGGACACAAAGAGTTCTTAGAAGCTATCGGACATAGAGAATCTGGAAACAGATACGATATCGTTAATGTATATGGATATTTAGGTAGGTACCAATTTGGTAGTGCTACTTTAAAAGGATTAGGATTCAAAGTTACGAAGGATGAATTCTTAAATAGTCCATACATTCAGGAGAAAGCTATGCAGAAATTATTGTTGCATAATAGAAAAAAACTTCGTAAATTAATAGAAGAACATGAAGGTACAGTCGTTCATGGAGTTTACATTACTGAATCAGGTGTACTAGCAGCAGCTCACTTAGCTGGTCAAGGTAACGTCAAAAAGTTTTTTAGGAAAGGAGAAGTATTTGCAGATGGATTTGGTACTGAGTTAACTTCCTATATGACTCTATTTAATGGTTATAATTTAAATTTATATGAGTATTAAAAAGTTATTATTAGTAGGTGATTCACATATGTCTGGGGCTGGTTCAGAATGGCCAAAGTTATTTAGCCATCTAGGACCAGTCTCTAAAGACTACAGACCACATTTATGGTCAAGGAAGATTAAAGAAGCTTATCCTAATTTGGATGAACTATATATAAAGTTCTATAAAGACTTAGGACCAAAAATAGCTCCACAGCAAGAGCAGAGAAAGAAGCTGATGTTTGATAATAGCTTTGGAAAGTATATAGCCTCTCATCTGAATGTAGAGTATGAATTGTTAGGTTCTAATGTTAAGTATGTTACAGATATTCTTCCTTATATTATAAACAACTTACATGATGAAGATCTAAAAGGTGCTCTTATTCTATGCGGAGTACCTAAAGTAACTGAAACTCTAACGTTCTTTCAAACTCATCCAGATACTACCTTAGTTAATAAGACAGTGCTAAACTTTGCTGCTCATATAATGTTGATAAAAGAGTTTGTAGAAAATAGAGGAGGTAAGTTTATATACTTTCATACAGAAGACTTTCCGGAAGAGTTATACAATCCTAAGCTCAATCCCTACTTAACAGATCTCTTACCGTTACTTATTTTCCAAGGCGATATAGCTTCAATACTAGGAAACGATAGCTACTGGAGAAAGTTTGACGGTAAGCATTACGATGCAGGAACACAGAAAGTTATTGGACAGAAACTAGGTAAAATAGTTGCTTCCCTGCTATAATTTTCTTATATTTAGATATAAATAATAAAGGTTATGAAGTTTAAAAACTTAGGATTTATCAAACACCCAGTCGTAAAAGGAATTATGGCTCAGGTATTCACTAACGAAGGCGAACGAATTTCTATAGTATGTGGAGAAGGTATGTACAGTTCTTCTAGAGGAGGCAATAGAGCAATATGTGAGAGCGTAGAAGATGCTGCTTCTTTTGAAGTAATGGTAGGTGACGCTGAACCTATTGGATGGCAATCAAGAGAAGATATCGACAAACTTTTAGCAGAGAAATTTTAATGGCTGAAAAAAGAGGACATTTAGAAAAGATGCGATATGACTTCCCTACTGAAGCAGTACTGGAAGTTAAGATCAAAGATACGTGGTATAGAACTACCTCTAGAGAATTTAGATCATTCGATGGTCATAGACGATTTACTAAACCAGAACGTCAACCAGGTTTAGGTATGAAGGATATGAAAGATATCAAATGGATAACTGTTGACTGTGATAATCTTCCGCTCTACATGTTCGGTACTAATATTGCAGTAGAGAGAGAATGGAATGAAAAGATAGTTAATAGTCCTTATTACGAAAATGCTAATAAGGTATCAGGAAGCAGAGGATAATGAAAAAAATACATTTTAAGAGTACGGAAGAGTTTGAGGTGTTGTTTAAAAAAAAGACTACAGCAGTTACTGATGCTATAGTAGAAGGAATAGAACATGCAGTCTCTGATAGAAAAAAGAGCGCTGATCTATTTCAAATATCATTTGATGGAGTAGAGATGGTATATGAGATATCTTTACCTCAAAATCAATGGGAAACTGCTTTGCAGTCTTGTTTAGATCACTACCATGATCAAAATAGAACTGATGAGTGTATTGATACGTGGAAATTATTAGAAGCAGTTAAAACTTTCTAAAGAAATAGTTGCCTCACAAAGATAAATTTCGTATATTTAAGTATATTAATTATTAAAAGGTTATAAATATGTCAGATGTAATGTTAAGTTTTCAAGGTCAGCAAGATTATATGACTAAGGAACAATTAAAAGAAGTTTGCCCATTGGCATTCGCAGAAGCACCTACTAACCCTGAAGTTAGTGGTAAGTATCTATTCGTTAATACTGAAACGATTGTAGATGATTTAGATAAGTTAGGTTGGAAACCAGTTCAAGCTGCTCAGAGAAAAGGTAGAGGTAAATCTACTATCTTTAGTAAGCATATGGTTGCTTTCCAGAATCCAGATATTAAAATTACAGGTAAAGATGGTGATGATTCTTTTCCTAGAATTATTATGACTAACTCTCATGATGGTATGCAAGCGTTTAAGTTTAGCGTTGGTATCTTTAGATTAGTTTGTTCGAATGGACTAGTCGTTGCTGATGAGCAGTTTAGTGAGTTTAAGATCAAGCATAAAGGATATACCTTTAGTGAATTGAGAGGTGTAGTTAATCAAGCTGTTGCTGATCTTCCTAATAAGGTAGAAGTTCTTAATCAGATGAAGCAGAGAGTTCTTACTCAAGATGAGAAAAGTAAATTAGCTTTAGATGCTATGTTGATTAGAGCTGGTATTGAGCCTGGTACTGAGAAGGCTAAGAAGTTTAACTATGACGATGAAACTATTATCGATATTCTAGATCCTAAGCGTAAGGAAGATGAAGGAGATGATCTATGGAGAGTATTTAACGTAGTTCAAGAGAAGATTACTCAAGGAGACTTCCATGCTGCTTTAACAGGAGCAAAAGTTCGTAAGGTTAGAAAGATTAAGTCTTTCGAGAAGGATCTTAAGGTTAATAAAGAGTTATTTAAACTAGCAACAGCTTTAGTATAATGGAATTATATAACGTACCTAGAAATAGCAGGATAAAAGTAGTGGGGGATATTAAGATCCCTCCTTCTTCACCAATGGTAGAGGGAGAAGAGATTCTTAACTTCAGCCATGTAGACGGAATGTACAGTTACTGTACTAGAGATAATGGAGAGGTAGTACACTTAGCTGCCTGGACAGATGTAGAAATAATTAAATAAATAAATAAATAAAGGTTACAAATATGAGAAATGCAATTACAAAAATGTTTCCTGGTCTTACATCAAAAAAGACTAGAACTGTCGATTTAACTATGAGAAGCAAAATCGAACTAGCTAGAATTACAAATCTAAAAGTAGCTACGGTTAGTAGGTATCTATCGGCAGCAGGAGTTACTGCTGATGAGTTTAGAAAGATTAGTATGCGTAACAACCATGACCAGTCATTCTATAGTTTAGAAAGTCAGAATAAATTCTTTGACTGGCTATTAGATACAAGAGACGTTGCTAAATGATAGAAGTACTTAGACACGTGTCAGGATTTTGTGGAGAGCATTGGCATCCTAATATTTGGACTGCCATTGCATCTTCCCCAATCATAGCTACTACTACATACTATATTAAATGTAAATGTGGTGGATGGTTTAATAAACATAATGATAATTGTAAAAACAAATAAAATGATAGACGAATTATATTATATCCCCTCAGTTAAAATTAACGCTAAAGTAGCTGACTTAGTTATACCAGGGAATCATATTAATGTAGAGGGTTACCAATACGAAAGGTTAATGCGTAAACCTAGAGGAAGATCTATAAAAAAGAATCTTAAGAGTATGGATGGTAATACTTACATCAAGATTTATAGTTAAATGAAAGTACCAGATTTAATATTAGGAATGGGTTGCTTCATATGTGCACACTTGTTTACCTTCTACCAGCTTAACGGACAGTTTTTAAAGTCCACAGAATGGTTCAGAAAGAATGAGTTCTTTGTAGCAGCATTTGGAATTATACTTTCCTATTTCTATATGTACGGTACTAAGTTTACTGTTTCCGGAACAGGAGATCTTTTATGGCCTGCTAGGTTTATAGGGTTTAGTATTGGTATGATAATTTATGCAGGGTTGGTTAATTACCATTTTGCAGAAGGTATGAATACTAAAACAGTTGTAAGTTTAATCTTATGCTTAGTTCTTCTAGGTGTACAATTTTTATGGAAATGATAAAAGGAGTAATAGCAGGCAATTTCGATGTAATGCATCCTGGGTACATAGCAATGTTCAAAGAGATGAAACAGAATTGTGATTGCTTGATAGTACTCTTACATACTGATCCTTCTATAGAAAGACCTCATAAACTTAAACCTATACTATCAGCAGATGACAGAAAAGAAATGCTCATGTCAATTAAATATGTTGACGATGTTATAAGGTACACTTATGAAGAGCAGTTACTAGACTTACTTAAAATGGGTGAATTCAATATAAGGTTCTTAGGAGATGATTATATAGGTAAACCTTTTACTGGTGACAACTTAAAGATTCCTATTCACTATATGAATAGAGACCACGGATGGTCAACAACAAAATATAAACAACTAATAGCAGAAAGTATCGATGTACAGACTACTTCCTTATAATGATGACTGTGTACTTAACGTAGAGTCCAATACTGTTTTATTTGAAAATGATAAAGAGTATAAAGATTTCTTATTATGGAAAGAAACCTCTGTAGATGAATACGAACTAGAAGTCCTAAAGAAAGAATCATTACTAAGACATAATAATGGAGAGCCTCATGATTTAATACGTAAGACTAAAACTATTAAATCTACTTATGCTCCAAATGGACAATTAGTATTAAAAGAGACTTACAAAGCAGATTGGTTAGTTGAATCAGAAACTTACACA